>OFCQ01000012.1_pt1 | contig 181530 bp, 141 predicted proteins | sample 1520861 | NCBI WGS metagenome assembly OFCQ01 (sample SAMEA2699036, study PRJEB24076) | metagenome | biome: Human gut stool | place: Spain | collected 2012-11-21 | reverse complement strand
TTGTAGCCAGCTAATTCCGTATTATACAAATCCATGCATGCATGATTGCATAATTGAAGAACATTTGACCTGCGTATTGCGCTCCTCGAATAGCGCTGATTCAGCCAATGCCAAGGAAAAGGGGAAACGGGAACCCGCGATATCAGCCGTATTGAACATAGAAGTATGCAATTTCAGCATCGCGATGGCTGACCGGTCTTTTTGCCGGCTCTATTTGCCGCTCTGCAAGCCAATTCCTCGGTCGGCAAGCTTGGCTCGGGTGTAGTATTCGGCCATCACGGAACGGCATTGATTGCCGGTGCATACATACATGATCTGCATAACGACGTCCCTTCTCAAGTGTTGCGAGCATTCCCTCGTATATTCCAGTGAGCATTCCTCGTGAATATGCGTGCGTTATGTACCGTAGCAATAACATGGAAAAACCGGGAATCATCGACTCCCGGTTCAGTGGTATTCGCGAACTATGCTTCAGCGTCTACCGTCCATTATGTCAGTCACGTCAGCGACGAGTGGTGCTCTTGCGGGCGGCGAACAGGGCGATGCCCGCGGCGGCAAGCAACGCAATGGCCACACCGTACGGTGCGATGGCCACACCGGTGTCGGCGGTGGTGGTAGTCGTGGTACCGGACTGGTCACCGGTTCCGGTTGCCGGAACCTGAATGGTGGCGGTCTTGGTACCGGATACAGCGCCAACAGCCGTGACCGCGATGGTCTTGCCGGCCTGGCTGGCCTTGAACGTGTACAGCAAAGTCAAGGAACCATCTGCCTTGGCAGTGAACGTCTTGGATACTGCAGCGATCTGCTGGACGTCGGCGACGATGGCACCATCGTAGTGCACGGTGACGGATTCGTTCGGTTGGAATGTGCCTGCAGGGAACGTCACGGTAGCGGTGGTGCCGCTGTAAGTGGACCATTATCTGACGCACGGGCGGCGGGCGAGCCGCACGATGCGCCGGTTGGGGTATCCGAGCAAGGCGCTGCCGGCCGCGTGGATCGACGAGCTCGCGCCCGGCGAACGCCGTGTCAGGCGCGGCCCGGTCCCCGACGGGCCCAAACGCGAGGCCGTGCTCAGGGTCGCGTCCGGCGAGATGACGTCGCGGCAGGCGGCCGCCGGTCTGGGAGTGGATTCCTCGGTCGTGAGAAACCGGAGACGGCAACTGCTAGGCGAGAGGAAAGGGACCGCGGTGGCGAAGGACGAACCAGAACGCGAGGCCGGCGCGCCGCAGACGGATCCGGACGTCCTACGCGGCGAGATCGCCGCGTAGGACGCCGACCTGGAGCGGTTGCGCGCCGAATGCCGGGCGATGGAGATCAGGCTGGCGATCATGAAGGGGTCGGCGGAGCTGGTGGGAAAAGAGCCGGGCGCAGACCCGGACAACCTGACAAGCCGGGAAAAGACGATCCCGGTCAAAAAGGCCGGTGAGGAGCCGCACGTCAATGCCGAGAGCCTGCTGGCCGAGGTCGGCATCGCGCGCAGCACGTACCACTGCCGGCTCGGAACGAAGATAAAACGTTGCTGAAGCACCACAGAGGTTCCTATAGCCCCCCGTCTAAGCACTGCAACAAAAAGACCCCGACCATCTCGGTCGGGGTCTTTGTCGTCAGTAATGCTCGAAGTAATCGCTACGAGCAGAAGGTCACTCGGTGACGGCCTTCTTCAGCAGGGAGCCGGCGGAGATGCGAACGCCGTAGGAAGCCGGAATGTCAATCTGCTCGCCAGTACGCGGGTTGCGGCCAGTGCGAGCGGCGCGCTTGACGCGCTCAGCGGAGAACAGGCCGGTGAGCTTCAGGCCTTCGCCGGACTTCATAGCCTCGACGAACACATCCTGGAAGGCGTTAACAGCAGCCTCGGCCTGAGCCTTGGTCAGGTTGGACTTCTGGGCGATCTTCGAGACGAGATCAGACTTGTTGTATGCCATAAAGCATCCTTCTTGGGTCAGGGGGCGAGCACTTTTGCTTCGTCCACGTTTTCATCAATGATACTAGCGCATGTTCCTGCGAAAACCCGCATCGTATAAGGCTTTTCACATCTATTTCGTGTTCTGAAGCCCAGGATGGACAAAAACGGACAGATCAGACGAGGTTATGACGGTCGAGCCACTTCATAGCGGCTGCGCCCAGAGGAATTCGTAGCCAATAGAACACCACGCGATGCAGCAACGTGGCGGATAGAGCTACGCCCTGAGGCACACCGACCGCCACGAATGCGAAAGTCAACGCGGCTTCCACACCGCCCAAACCACCGGGGGTGGGCACCGCGGAACCCAACGCATAGGCCAGCATGAAGACGAACGTCGTTTCAATCGGATTCGATGAATAACCGAACGCTTGCAAGGCCGCCCAGAAAGCGAGCCCAGTGGTCGTGTTCTGGAACAGTGCGCCCAGGCAGCTGACCGTGAGCTGTCGGGGCTGGGAAAGCACGTCCAGCAGCTGGTTGATATACGTCTTGGCCAGCGGCATAAGACGACGGGTCACCCAGTGGCGCAACGGCGGAATCATCATCGCAATGGACAACACCACAACCACTACGCCCAGCACAAGGACCAACGTATTCGTCGGAATCGCGCCGGAGAACATATTGCGGCCGGTGAATAGGCCAATCAACACCAGCATGGAGAAGTACACGGCGTAATACACCACGAGCGCGGCGCTCATGATTGCGGTGGCCGGGGTGTTGCGATAGCCGGATCTGCGCAGAAACTGCAGGTTGACGAACGCGGGCCCCACGCCGGCCGGCATGGATACCGTGGCAAAGCCGCCGGCAACCTGACTCATGAACACGCCCGTGTTATCTCGCTTGCTGCGATCCATGAGAGCGCCGAGCGAAATCGACGATCCGATCCAGCCGCAGGCACCGAACGCGAGCGTTACCACCGCCATCAACGGGTTGGCGTTGGTCAGCGCGGTTATGATTTCTTCGGGCTTCAACTGGGTGAAGACCACGACCACAGCCACGATGACCAGCAGCATGGTGATCATCGAACGCCAGGAGAAGCGGGCAAGCGTCACCGGCTCGGCGGATTCGGCGGTCTCCTCATCAATTATGGTGTTGATGTGGTCTCGCAGTTCCTTGAGCAGCTGCTTGTCCCATGTGACCAATGCGCGTGTGGGGGAGGGAACCGCGACTTTCTGGATGAACGGGGCCAGCGCGGTCAACGTCGTGTCGCCCCAAGATTCACGGGCAGCCGCGACTGCAGGTTTCACGCCGATCAACGCGGCGAACAGCGCAAGCAACTGGACCTTGTCAAGCGCGGTATTGGCCGGGCCGGAAGCGTTGTCGCCATTCAGCCAGCCGGCGATAACCGCAGTGCCATCTTCAAGCCTAGCGAGCGTATCAGGCGTGATGCGCCGGTGCGTATATCCACGGCGATTCGCCACAGACAGATATCGCATATATGCTACGGCGTCCGCCTGGGTGAGCGTGTTCAGATTGGCGGGCATCTCGATGGTGTGCGCATCCAGCACCAGAATCGCGGACTCGTCCGTATCGGCGATGCCGTAGGGGGCGGGCGCAGGCAGTTTGATATTGTGCAGGCCGAGCAGCATGGCAAAGTGATGCTGAACGGCGTCGCGCACGGAACGATCGCGTCGAATGGACACGCTGGTAAAACGTACCCAATCCCAGAGTTGCTTCAGATAGCCGACGGTATGGGTTTGCGCGTCGATGACGGAAACGATGAACCGGCGGTTATTCGAGGTCTCCACATCGTAGATGCGTGAGCCTTCCGCCAAATCGTCATCCAAAGTGGCAGACAATGAGCCATGGCCGATTCCGGGCTCCTGATGCCGGATGAGTGAGGTGGTCTCTAATCCGATGCTTGAGAGCACCGCGACGAGATCTTTGCCCCACACGCCTTTATTCTGCGTGCCGACCACGAATCGAATAAGCATGCCCACCGTGCGACCGGCGGCCATCGAAACCAGCATGCCGGTAACCGAATGCCACGAAAGCACCACCATCACCGCGGCGATGGCATACAGGATATTCCAACTCCATTTGACCGTGGAGCGGGTACGGCGTGGCCCGGCGGCGGTCAGGAAGGACGCCATGCCGGCGTAGATGTCGGGCAACAGCTCGGAACCGTATGAGGTGGCGGCTGAGACCAGTGCCATTGGCAGGGCGGCATCGTTCAGACTACTGATTGCCGTCGATATGACCCACACAATGCCGTATCCGGCAAACATGGCCAGCGCGGACACCGCAGCCTGCAGCCATTCCCGGGCCAGTAGCAATTGAGCGAGCACGATGATCACGATGACGATGGTGGCCAGCTGCGTCAGTACGGTGGAGGGGAAAGCGGCCAGCCAGTTGATGGCTTGGGCGGCGGTATGCGCGTCGGATTCGACGCCGCGCGTCATGCCGCCCAGATATACGGCGAACACCATAACCACGGCGGCCATCAATAGCGACAGACTGGCTCGGGTCAGGTCGCCGAAGTCGCGCGTGCGGCGCGGGGCGATGTCGTCGATGTATGGTCCGGAATCGTTGCTGCCGTCGGTTGTCGAGCTGTCCGTTCCGCTGACAGCAAAACTGGCCGACCGGCCGTCACCAGAGGCGATCGGCCGGTCGGTAGTGGAGGAGGTCGCCTTGTCCGGGCGATCTTCCGTAGTGGACTGATCCTGTTCAGTAGTCATGAAATGGTTACCTGACGTCTGTCCTTGTTCGGTTCAGTTTGCGGTTCGGTTTGTGACTCAGCGCAGTAGTGTGGTGGATGCGAGGGATTCGAGGGACTCGCATCGCACCTATCTCAACGGTCGAAAGCGACGAGCTGGCTGGCCACACCGGTGTAGGTGGCGGGGGTCAGAGCCTTCAAGCGAGCGGCGGTTTCCGGGTCGAAGGACTGCTGGTCGATGAACTGCTCGACCTGCTCCTTGTCGATGGAGTGGCCGCGCATAAGCTCCTTGACCTTCTCGTACGGTTTGTCCATGCCGGGCAGGCCCTTGAGCTCGCAGGCGCGCATGGCGGTCTGGATCGGCTCGCCAAGCACCTCCCAGTTCTCATCCAGCTCACGCTCGATGACGTGGGTGTTCGGGTGGATGGACTCAAGGCCGCCCATGAGGTTGGTCAGGGCGAGCAAGGAGTAGCCGAGCGCGGAACCGATGTTGCGCTGGGTGGTCGAATCGGTCAGATCGCGCTGCCAACGGGATTCCACCAGCGTGGCGGAGAGGGTGTCGAGCAGCGAGCAGCTGATCTCGAAGTTGGCTTCGGCGTTCTCGAAACGAATCGGGTTGACCTTGTGCGGCATGGTGGAGGAGCCGGTGGCACCCTTGACCGGCACCTGGGCGAACACGCCGCGGGAGATGTACATCCACACGTCCACGCACAGGTTGTGCATGATGCGGTTGGCGTGGGAGACGGTGGAGTACAGCTCGGCCTGCCAGTCGTGGCTTTCGATCTGCGTGGTCAGCGGGTTCCAGGTCAGGCCCATGCGGTTGGCGACGAATTCGCGGGAGACGGCGACCCAGTCGACATCCGGGCATGCGGCCAGGTGGGCGCCGAACGTGCCGGTCGCGCCGTTGATCTTGCCCAAGTACTCCTGGTTTTCGATGTGCTTGAGCTGACGGTTCAGACGGTAGACGTAGACGGCGAGCTCCTTGCCGAGCGTGGTCGGCGTGGCCGGCTGGCCGTGGGTGAGGGAGAGCAGCGGCATATCCTTGAATTCCTCGGCCTTGCCGGCGAGGTGGTCGATGATGCGCTTGAACTCCGGGGTCCACACGTTTTCCATCGCGTTCTTGACGCAACGGGCGATGGAGAGGTTGTTGATGTCTTCGGACGTGCAGGCGAAGTGCACGAGGGTCTTCAGCTCGTCGTTGATGTTGGCCAGCTCGGCCGGAGCCTTGTCGATCTGATCGTCGATGTAGTACTCCACGGCCTTCACATCGTGGTGGGTGATGGCCTCATGAGCGGCGTGCTGCTTGATGCCTTCGGCGCCGAAGTCCTCGGGAATGGCGCGCAGGAAGGCCTGCTCTTCGGCAGTGAACGGCTTGACGCCGTCAACGATCGGCTGGTTGCCGTTGCCCTCAAAGCCGTTGGCCAGAAGAATCATCCATTCGACTTCGACACGCATGCGTTCGCGGTTCAGGGCAGGTTCGCTCATGTATTCGACGAGCGGAGCGGTGGCCTTGTGGTAACGGCCGTCGAGCGGGGTCAATGCGATTGCGGGGGAAATATCGGTAAGCTTCATAACCTCCAAGGGTACTTCCAGCCGTGAACCGAGCGGCTATACTGTGGTGCGGCGTTCCCGCCCGAGCCGTACAGGTCATGGCCTGGTATCTGATGCTGGCCATCGCCAAAACCGGTGTGCTCGACCGCCTCGCATCCGGCCGCGCACTCATCGAGCGACGCGCCTGACACTCTTTGCGCGCCACTTTCCCGGGAATGTTGCGCTGATAGAGGGGTTCTCGGGCATGCTAGCGCAACAAGCCCGGGAAAGTGGCGCTAGCCGCGTCTCTGCGGTGATTGCATTGTGGGGTAGCCGATTGATTGCTAAGCATTGACAAGTTGATGTGCTCGTTGCCGTGAGACCCCGAGTATATCGCCTATTTGCTGTAGGGCGAGACCCATGCCATGTAGTTCTTGTGCCGCGGCGCGGGTTTCCCGCGCTGCGTTCGATCTGCATTCCGCTTCTTCCTTCCGCAGTCGCCGAGCTTCATCAAGATGCGCTTGTACGGATTGCGGCAATTTTGTCTCTATGGTGAGTGCGAAATCAGCATCTTGTGTCATGACGGTGATAAGGTCGCGTGCCATACTTTCAATCTCTGCTGTTGTTCGTGCCTGCGTGAAACCGATACCGGGAATCTCAAGAATCCAGTATTTTTCGCCAGGACGAACGATGACCTGATATGTTTTCACTGCTGATACCAGCCTTTCCCGAGTTTGGCTTCTGCTTCTTTGCAAATAATGTCCGCGAGGTTGTTGTCGATTTCGTTATGACGTGGGATGGGAATCATAAGTCCATCGAGTTGGAATATCTCATGACTCCCTCCTTGCCTGATACTTTCAAACGTAACATTCTTGCGTTTTGCCGCTTGCTTCATCAGTTTGATGAGCTATCTCCTGCTCGTCATTATATTGTTAACTCCTTTCTTGACAATTCTGTCAAGTGTGGTATTTACTTTTAACCGCCGAACGCTGAACTCGGTGGTTCGCTCGCCAGTGGCAATGGTCGCGGACTAGGTCATGCGGCCTTGGTAGTAGCGGGTTTCCTTGAGTTCGCCGTTGATGACTTCCTGAAAATGCGCTTCGTGGCGTTGCACGGCGGGGGAGCCGAGATCGGTGGCGTTCTGATAAGCAGCCTGATGGTACTTAATCCAATGCGACAACTCTCTGCCGTTGGTCGAACCAGCCACGGGTGCGGCGTCATATGGGGTCAGACCGGTGATGGGCGTCGCGCCGGGAGTGCATGAGCTGTCCGAATGCACTGTGGATGGTGTTGCCGCGGGCGCGGGCGATACATGCCCTTGTACGGTGAGCCAGTTATCGGTGACCGGGTTGGCGGAACCATCCAGTGCGGCGACCAGTTCATCATCGATCTCCACGCTGGTGACCCATGTGCGTTGCGGAATCGGATGATTGGCCACCGGCGATCCGGCTGTCACCACATGCTCGATGGTATATTCCTCCGCCCAATCCGAGGCAAGCGTGGCGGCAACGATGCCACCTTGGGAGTGACCGATCAGTGCCACGGGCTCGTCCTTGCCGATGCCTGCCTGACGCATCGCCTCGGCAACCATGCGAGCGCTGTCCGCTTTCCTGCGGCGTTCCTGATCGGCGCTCATCAGTTCCACGTTCTGCGCCCAGCCGAATGGTGAGTCAGGCTGTCCATCGGTACCCGGGATGGTGACCAGCCAGGAGTTGGTTCCATCAGCCCGTTCATAGCGTTGAATGGCGATGGTCCCATATTCGAGTCCGCTGTTCAGCTCGATTTTGCCGAGCCGCTCTTCGGCGAGTCTGCGCAGATTCTCCATTGACTCGGCCACCGATCCGCTTGCGCGGACGACGTCGGCATTCGCCTGCACCTCGCGTACTTCCAGATGATTGCCTTGGATGATGTCTTTCGCTGGTCCGGAGAAATTGGCGATTTTTCCCGCAGCCTTGTTGACCTCATCGGTGTGCGCAATGCTCTTGCCGATAGGTACGCCGCCAATGATTCCGCCCGCGCCGCTAAGCACTCCTTCCTGGAACGGATAGCTGAACGTGGACATCCATGCCGGGTTCGGTTTGCCGTCAATAGCCCAGCCGGCCAGAAAGCCGCCCGCCGCCGCAGCGGCAACACCCACCGCGGCATATCCCGGTTTGGCCTGTGTGCCGGCCTGCAATAATTCGGTAAACATGCGCCGAGCCGTCATCTCCGCCTGAGAATACAGAGAGTGTGCGCGAATCAGCAGATCGGCCGCGCCACGCAGGTCATCGCTCAACCGCTGGCATGCCGTTGCATGGTCATAACACCGATTGCCCAGCGCGGCATATGGTGCAGTGACATGGCCGGGAACAACGGCGCTCGGATCGCCCGACTGCAAGGTGACGCACATCGGCGCACTATGCCGATGTGACTGTAACTGTAATGCGGCCGATTCCCAAGCCGTGGCTATGGCCGCAAATCCTGCCGCCTCGTCATCGAGAGCCTTGGCTATGGCGGCATATTCTTCAAGAGTGGCTGGCGCATATCCCACTCCGCCGTAAACGGACGATTCCACCTGCCAGTAATCGTGCTCGCTCATGATGACCCCCAAGCCAATCGGTGGGTGGTCTCCATGTCTTGCGCGAGACTGGCCGAATACTGTGCGGTGCGACTGAGCCGCGATCGGAATAGATCGGCGGCTTTACCGGTCCACACGATGTTGCGGGAGCGGTTCACGGCCACCGCCGTCTGGTCCGATTGCGCCAGTGTGGCCGCACGCTGGACGGACACGAGGTCGCGACTACGCTGTACCGCCGCATGGCAAGGGCAAGTGCCGTAATCGAACGGCGTCACCGTATTGCCGGCAAAGCCGCCGGTGGGATCGATGGGTGCTGGGTTGCTGGTGTAGGTATTCATATATCCAGCTAAAAGGACAGGACTCATGCTTGTCCAGCCGGGACGACCAATGTGGTTCTAGCTTGCCGATTTTGGGCGAAGTTATTCACAAGTGTTGTGTATAGCCGTAACGATTATCCACAAATAGCCTGTTTGGACATGCCTCGGATCAGCCATGGGCTATCGAAAATTGGACAAACGCCAAAGCCGACAGCCGAAACCGGGAAACAGCCGCGATAAAGCCATGACCCGTGAGGGTGTGAGAAAAAGAGCAACCGTGAACGATTGCTCACCACGGCTTGGTAGCCCCGGTACCCTTGTTCTGCGTCGCCTTCTGCTCGGATTGGGTGGTGTTCGACTGGGTATCGGTGGATTGCTGATTGGCCTTCATCAGCTCCTCGACCTGCTTCTTCTGCTCGTCGGTCAACGCGCCGCCCTTTTTTGCATTGGATGAGGAACTCTCGGATTGCTGTGCCGACTGGGCTTGCCCGGAACCGGAACCGCTGTTCTGCGCCTCGGCCTGTTTCAGGGTGATCTTCGTCAGCTCGGAAGAAATCGAAGCATTGGTGTCGATGGCGTCCTTGACTTGCGGCAACAGAAGCGTGCGCATTCGCCCGGCCTCGGCGAATTGCGCATCGGTCTGCTGCTGTTGCGCCTTGAGCGTGTTGATATCAGTCGACTCGTCCTGAGCCGCTTTGATATTGGCGTTCAATGATGCGGTGGCCTGATTGAACGTAATCGAAGCGGACAGGTTTACTGACGCCACGCCGGCAACCAGCAGCAGCAATACGGCGCCACAAGCCAGGACGATACGTGCCCAAAGCGGGCATTTCGCCCGCATCCGAATATTCGCCGAGCCATCGTTCTCGTGGATTTCGTTACTGTTCCTCACAGCAGCCTCCTTGAGGTTGCGATCCATGCACCGACTTCCATGGCAAGCAATATCGCCAACGTAATGGCCAACGGCCATACCACCGGCGTGGTGCGTGTGCGCTCCTTGACCGTGGTGGTCATGCGCCATTGCTTCGACGACCTGGCCGAAACCACATCCGCCAAAGTCTGTGAAGCGTTTACGGCCACATATGTGCCGCTGATCTCGTCGGCAATGTCTTTGAGGTTCTTCTCATCCATCTTGGAGATGCCGGGTTCGCCGGTATCCGGGTCGATCACCCAGTGGTCCGTGGTATTGGAATCTCCGGCGCTGACGCCATCGGCGATGACGGGAATCTTGCCGCCCTCGGTCGAGCCGACGCCCACGGTAAACCCATCATTGAGATACTGGCGCAGTGACGAGAACGTACGGCGCTTCACATTCGAGGTCTGTTCGCCATCAGTGATGAGGTACAGCACAATCGCATCATCCGGGTGCGCTTCACGAATCGACTTCGCGGTCAGCAGCAATTGATCGATCGGAGCATCCAGACTGGAGCCCGCCGACACGGATGTGGCTTCCACCGCCAACGTGTTGGCCCAATTATCGATGGCCGGCGCATCCGGGGTCAGCGGCACATCAAGCGTTCCCGAAGCACCGAACCGTAACGCCGCGAAACTGGCGTCCGGATAAGCGGCGGTCACATCATGCACGGCCTGACGTGCGGCATTGATGCGGGTAATGGTCTTCTCGGACCCGTATGTGGCATCGGCCACCGCCATCGACCCGGTGGTATCCACCGCCACGATGACATCGGTGGCATTGATGGCCTGTGAGGTGGTAGACGATACCACGCTGGGAGTCAGTACCATCACCGCTACGATGAGCAGCATAAACGTACGACGTATGCAAGCCCACACGGTCTCGTCACTGGAAACACGGCGACGAACAAACAATACGATTTCGAGAATGGCCAGTACGGCGAGCCCGGCCGCCAGCAGTCCGTCGGCGACCCAGCCCAAGGCGGGGGAGAAGGTGAATCCGTTCATCGCCTCAACCTCCATGCACATACGATCCAGATAATGAGTATCACGGCCAGAGCAAGCGTCCACAGACCGGGAGCGTCCACCATTGAGGATTTCGCCTTGTTCTCCACATCCGTATCTCTACGCGACTGAATATCCCGTACCAGCTCATCTATTGACGCGCCATTCGATTGGGTGAGGAAGATGCCTCCATGCGACTCGATCGCGGACTTCATATCCGTTGTGGTTTGGTCCGATTCACTGGCTTTCGGCCCGGAATACAGGCCGTCCACGGTGATTTTGGTCTGCTGGGTCAAGTCCAACGCTTCGGTCAGCGAATAGGTGGGTTTGCCCGACACGACGTTGTCGGTGGCCAGCACGATGGATGCCGCACGCTGACGGTCGGCATTCGCATGATTGGCTTCGCCATAAGCGAAACCGGGGAGCATCGCCGCGCAAGACACCACGCCGTCGCCAATCAAGGAGGTGGCGTCCTTGCGGTTCTGCGTGCCTTCGAGCCAATTGGCGATGTCCTGATATTCGGCATCGGACATCTTATCGACGTCATCCTGCGACTCGACGCCTTTCAGCGCCTTGCTGGCGGAGGTCAACTGTTTGGTGACCAGTTCGTAGTCGTCGGTCAGCGGGAACACCGTGCGTGAGGTCGAGTTGAAGATACTCAAACCGATACGTTCCCCCTCGAAATGCTTGACCAGTTCCAAATAGGTATCGATGACCTCGCGATCATAGGGGAGCGTGGATCCCGACACATCCAGACACAGGACGATATCTCGGCTGGAAGCGCGTTCGTCACCGGCATCCACTTGGCTGGGGCGAGCCACCAGCACAATGGCCAGCGCCAGCGCAAGCACCAGCACGCTGATGGCGAGACGGCCCAAAGCGCGCCATTGACGGAACAGACGGGAAGCGTGCTCGGTATTGAGATCGTCGTCCATCGAGAATACAGGGGTGTCGTCGGCGGCGTTACGGCGGGCGAACACGACAATCAGCACGATAATCGCCAGCGCCGCCAAGACGCCGGCCAGAGCGGCCCAAGGCCAATGCCATGCCAGCATCATGAACGCCACCTTTCCACCAGATTCGCCACCCACTCGGCGGCCTGCTGCACGCTGGTCGTCTGGGCGATTCGGTTGCGGGCATCATCGGCAAATTCCGGTGGATACAACGCGCTAATGGTCTGCTTCAATGCGTCCAATCCTTGGCGATTCGCGGGCGTGCGATTCAGGTACGCCAAATCGGTCAGCGTACTGGAACTAAGCTCCCTGCCTGATGCGGCACCGGCGAAATCACGGGCGATGACGGCCAATTCGACGAAAGCCTCATGCCGGGGCAGTGTTCCGGATTCATGACGGGCCACCACATCGTCGATGCGGGCACGCCACTCGGCCTTGGAGCTGGCATTGCTATGAGCGCCACGCGCACGGTCGCTGTTCCGAGGTTTGCGTGCGGGGCGAGCCAGCATGATGATCAACGCGATCAGACCTACCGCCAGCAACAGGCATGCGACGATGGCCATCACCAGGGGAGTGGTCAAGGCCAACGACTCCACGGGCCTGAGATCGCCGGGATCAGTGGCGAGCGGGATGATGGGGAACATGCTGTGCATCATAGATCACCCGCCAAAGTCAGTCCGACCAGTTCGGGTGCAGTGCCCAGTCTATTGCGTGTGGTGCGGGCCAATGCCCGGGACACCAGGGCGACGAAACGATCGAACATGGATTCGCTGGACGCGGCTCGAATGATATGGGAACCGGCACGGGTGAGCTCCTGTTCCAAAGCCGCGGCCATATACGCGCGATGAGTATCGACCTCGGCCGCTGCCTTGGCGTTGCACAGGAATGCCGGCACACGCCGTGCACTCAAGCCATCGGTGGGAGCGTGACGGGATGAGACGGCCTTGAACGGATTCATCGTCGCCACATCGATCAGCACCATCGGATGGGTGCGGGTAATACGACGGATCGTGGTGATATGCCGCTCCTCCATCGCATGCTCATCGGTGGCCAATACGATCAATGCCTCGCGATCCTTGATACGGCGCGCATATTCCAGCAGTGCGTCGATATTACGGTGATGATCCCAATCACGGTCAAGCGCCTTGTCCAGCGTGCGTTCGAACTGTGCGAACCCACCGTTGAACGGCACGCGGGTGATGCTGGACTCATCGCCGAACACCAGCGAAATATCGTCCGACCGGCGCAATGACAGGGCGGCGAACATTCGCAGCGCATTGGCGGCAACCTGCCATGCGCGTTCTCCGGAAGGGCATACGCCAGTCATCTCCAGGCCAACGTCCATCAGCAACCAGACCCGTGACGTCGACAGGCGCTCGCGCTCGACCACCATGGGGCGGCCTTGGCGGGCGCTGGTCTTCCAATCGATAAGACGGGATTCGTCACCTGGCTCATAGGCATGCACATCCATCGCATCGCCGCTGCCGCCACGACGCCCGGATGCGTGTTCGCCCTCCAGCACGCCCAAAGCCTTCCTTACTGTAGGCAGGCTCAGCTGAGTGCCAAGGGCCTCGATCTTCTTGCGAACGGAATCGGAACTCACGGAACAGGAACCGTTTCGACGATCTTGTCGGCGATCTGATCGCTGACCACGCCATCGGCCAGTGCCTCGAACGTCAGCATAATACGGTGGCGCAGCACCTCATGAGCGAACGCCTTGAGATCCTCGGGCACCACATAGTCGCGCCCGGACAGCAATGCCTTCGCCTGGCCGATGCGGGTCAAGGCGATGGTGGCGCGCGGCGAGGCACCCAAACGCACCAAGGATGACAGTCCCTTGATGGGGCGGGAGCCGGCACCTCGTGACGTGGCGGTGATATCGACCGCATAACGCATGATCGCGTCGGAAACATGCACGCGGCGTGCCGCCTTGCGCAAAAAATCAACGTCGGACACGGAAATGCGTTCGCCGGTGATGGTGTCGGGACCGATCATGTCGGAGCCACGGCGGGTGAGCATGGCCAGCATCCGAGCCTCTTCGTCGGGCGAAGGATAGGTCATGACGGCCTTCATCATGAAACGATCCATCTGGGCTTCGGGCAGGTTGAACGTGCCCTCCTCCTCAATCGGATTCTCGGTGGCGATCACCATGAACGGCTTGGGCAAGGCGATACGCTGCCCGCCGACGGTCGTGGCACCCTCGGCCATGGCCTCAAGCATGGCGGACTGGGTTTTGGCATTCGAGCGGTTGATCTCGTCCAGCAGTACGAAATTGGCGTGAATCGGGCCGATCTGCGTGGTGAACTTCTGCGACGCAAAATCGAAGACCTGCGTGCCCACCAGATCGGATGGCATGAGATCAGGAGTGCACTGCACGCGTTTGAACGAGCCGGATACGCAGGTGGCTAGTGTCTGGGCGGCCGTGGTCTTGGCCAAGCCCGGCACGGATTCGATAAGAATATGCCCGCCGGCCACCAAGGTCACGATAAGCGATTCGCGCAGATTATCCTGACCCACCAGTGTCTGGGCGAATCTCGCCCGAATGATGTCGGCCAGGATACGTGCGCGCTTGGCGTCATCGGCACCCAGCTGAGCCGACACGCCGGGCGCGGGAACGGTGACCGGTCGTGCGGCGGTGGTCTGCGAAGGTATGTTCGGTTGCGTGGGGAACAAAGTCATGTCCCCACTGTAACTACTTACAATGACTGTTGGTCTGTCTAAAGAGTCCAATCCACCGGTTCGGCACCCATGGTGACTAGGGCTTGATTGGCTCTGGAGAATGGTTTGGAGCCGAAGAATCCGCGGGAAGCGGACAGCGGACTCGGGTGAGGCGATTTGATAATGAAGGCATTGGTCAGCAATGGCTCGAGGCTTTGCGCATTACGCCCCCAGAGAATCGCCACCAGCGGCTTGGGCTTGCCATCGGCGTCCGTGCGCGCGTTCAACGCACGAATCGCGGCCTCGGTGACTTCCTCCCAGCCTTTGCCCTGATGCGAATTCGGCCGCCCGACGCCGACGGTCAGACATCTGTTGAGCAACATCACCCCACGTTCCGTCCACGGTGTCAGATCGCCATTGGTGGGCATGGGCGCCCCAAGGTCGTCAACCAATTCCTTATAAATATTGACCAGGCTTTTCGGCAGCGGGTGAACATTCGGCGCCACGCAGAAGCTCAAGCCCACCGGGTGACCCGGGGTCGGGTAGGGGTCCTGGCCGACAATCAGCACCTTGATGGAATCGAACGGGATGGTGAACGCGCGCAGAATATTGTGGCTTGCCGGCAGCCACGGGCGTCCGGCGGCGTTTTCCGCACGAAGAAAATCGCCCATATGGTGGATGGTGGGCTCCACGTCGGCCAAGGCATGGGCCCACCCCGGCTCTACCAGTTCGCTCAATGGTTTGATCATGACTCACCACTGTAGTCAAACGTGCATATCCGGTGCACGGGGCGTGGTGTGGTGGACTGATGAGTTGTTTGCCGATTACACTCATGGGTAGTTTTGACAGGAAGAAAGGGCGATTATGGCACGCGACACGATGACCTACGAATCCTATGAACCGGATTCCTTCGACAATCCTCCGAAGGGGCCGGTGGGAGTTCACCGTGGCGCTCGTTCGGTAGTGGCCCGCCTCTGCCCGTTCATCGTCGTTATTCTGGTGGCCGCACTGTGCGGTGTCGGGGCCTGGGCATGGATTTCCGGGGGATACAAGAATGTAATAGGAGGATCGTCCCAGACGGCGACCACGTCCAAGTCCGATTCGTCCAGCAAGGCTGAGACCAAGAACAGCACCAAGGATGATTCCTCGTCCACTTCGGCCGATTCGTCCAAGGACTCGACTTCGGATTCGGCAAAGTCCGATACCGACAGTGACACGACATCCTCGAATGAGAATCAAAACTCCGATCAGCAGTCTCAGCAGTCCGGAGCCACCGCGACTGTGAATAAGGCCACGCAGGTGCGTGTGGTCAACGCCACAGGAATCCAAGGATATGCAGGTCAGCAGGCCGATGTGCTGCAGACCGCCGGTTACACCAGCGTCGAGGCGACCAATCCGCGCGGCACATTGCCGGCTTCTTCCGTGGTATGGTATCAGAATGAAGCCGATAAAGCCACCGCCGAAGATGTGGCGACCACGCTTGGCATTTCGGCTGTGGAGCAGGTGCAAGGACTCGCCGTTCCCATTACGGTGGTGCTGCTCAACTAGCGTTGTTGATGCGCCCCTTATATCGGCGTGAAATACATCGAAAACTGTGAGCGTTCTCGCGTCTATGGAATAATTCGTACCGAAAATGTGCCGCTGCGGTTGGGATTGTTCCCTCGTCGCTGTACAATCGTCATCTAGTCGCGAGGTAGGGGGAGCGCGATGAGGTTCTTTTTACGTTCCCTATAGGTTTTGTGTCGCGACGCCTAAGGGAACAAAGGAAAGACCAGATATGGCACAAGGTACCGTGAAGTTCTTCCTTGCCAAGAAGGGGTTCGGGTTTATCCAGCCGGACGACGGCGGCGAGGACGTTTTCGTGCACTACGCGGAAATCAAGGACGACGGCAGCACCAATAAGTTCAAGATGCTGTACGAAGGCGATCGCGTGGAGTATACGCCCGCTTCGTCCGGCAAAGGCACGCAGGCAAAGGATGTTGTCAAGCTGTCTTCGGGTGAAGCCCGCTCCGAGTGAGCAACACGCACGCAAGGATGTGCATTGAAGGCCCTGACCGTTTCGACGGTTGGGGCTTTTTCATGCCCAAAGCGCAATCGCCGCCGATGATGTTGGCACTCGGCGGTCGCGAGTGCTAATGTCTGGGTTAGCACTCGGAGGTCGAGAGTGATAATCGACAGCTGACGGCTGGTCGTCACGACTCGACGCTTGCGAGTGATAACCGGTATACCTAGCCATTTGGAGGAATACGCAACCATGGCAAAGATCATCTCTTATGATGAGGAAGCCCGTCAGGGCATGCTGGAGGGCCTTGACAAGCTCGCCAACACCGTCAAGGTCACCTTGGGCCCGAAGGGCCGCAACGTCGTGCTCGACAAGACCTACGGCGCTCCGACCATCACCAACGATGGTGTGTCCATCGCCAAGGAAATCGACCTTGAAGACCCGTACGAGCGCATCGGCGCCGAGCTGGTCAAGGAAGTCGCCAAGAAGACCGACGACGTCGCCGGTGACGGCACCACCACTGCGACCGTGCTTGCTCAGTCCCTGGTTCACGAGGGTCTGAAGAACGTGGTCGCCGGCTCCAACCCGATCGCCCTGCGTCGCGGCATCGAGAAGGCCACCGAGGTCATCGTCAAGGAACTCGTCGCTGCCGCCAAGGACGTCGAGACCAAGGACCAGATCGCCGCTACCGCCACCATCTCCGCCGCCGACCCTGAGGTCGGCGAGAAGATCGCTGAGGCTCTGGACAAGGTCGGCCAGGACGGCGTTGTGACCGTTGAAGACAACAACCGCTTCGGCCTGGACCTCGACTTCACCGAGGGCATGCGTTTCGACAAGGGCTACATCGCCCCGTACTTCGTCACCAACGCTGACGACCAGACCGCAGTGCTCGAAGATCCGTACATTCTGCTGACCTCCGGCAAGGTCTCCTCCCAGCAGGACATCGTGCACGTGGCCGAGCTGGTCATGAAGACCGGCAAGCCGCTGCTGATCATCGCTGAGGACGTCGATGGCGAAGCACTGCCGACCCTGATCCTGAACAACATCCGTGGCACCTTCAAGTCCTGCGCCGTCAAGGCCCCGGGCTTTGGCGACCGTCGCAAGGCCATGCTGCAGGATATGGCCATCCTGACCGGTGCTCAGGTTGTCTCCGACGAACTGGGCCTGAAGCTCGAGTCCGTCGACACCTCCGTGCTCGGCCATGCCAAGAAGGTCATCGTCTCCAAGGACGAGACCACCATCGTTCAGGGCGCTGGCTCCAAGGAAGACATCGACGCTCGCGTGGCCCAGATCCGCGCTGAGATCGAGAACACCGACTCCGATTACGACCGTGAGAAGCTGCAGGAGCGTCTGGCCAAGCTGGCCGGCGGCGTGGCTGTCATCAAGGTCGGCGCTGCCACCGAGGTTGAGGCCAAGGAGCGCAAGCACCGCATCGAAGATGCCGTGCGTAACGCCAAGGCCGCCATCGAGGAAGGCCTGCTGCCCGGCGGTGGCGTGGCCCTCGTTCAGGCTGCTGCCAAGGCCGAGAAGGCTGAGGCCGTCACCTCCCTGACCGGCGAAGAGGCTACCGGTGCCGCCATCGTGTTCCGCGCCATCGAGGCCCCGATCAAGCAGATCGCCGAGAACGCCGGCGTGTCCGGTGACGTGGTCATCAACACCGTCCGCTCCCTGCCTGATGGCGAAGGCTTCAACGCCGCCACCGACACCTACGAAGACCTGCTGGCCGCCGGTGTGACCGACCCGGTCAAGGTGACCCGCTCCGCTCTGCAGAACGCCGCCTCCATCGCTGGTCTGTTCCTGACCACCGAGGCCGTCGTTGCCAACAAGCCAGAGCCGAAGCCTGCTGCCCCGGCCGCCGGTGCCGACATGGGCTACTGATCCGCAAACGATCGCTAGCTGATTGAGCTGAAAGGGGATTCCTTCGGGAGTCCCCTTTTTTGTATTCTGGTTCCCCTCTTTGAGGGGAGCTGTCGAACGCAGTGCGACTGAGTGGGGAGCTACGGTGTAGGGATACTCCCCTCAGTCTCGCTTCACGATCCAGCTCACCTCCGGGGGAGAGCCAAGAAACTAGCTGGCAAACAGGCGCGAAGCTTGGATTTCGGCGTCAGCGTACACGGTGGAGGCTTGCGTCAGCGAGCGTTGGATGGACTCGAGTGAGGCCTCCATCTGCTGTTGGGCCGCACGCCACTGTTCGGCTACCGCGGTGAACTGGGTGGCCGCCGAACCTCGCCATGCGTCCTGCAAGGCATTGAGATTGGTGTACATGCCGCCCACGGCCTGCCTGATTTGCGAGATCGAAGTGGCCACTGCGGCCGAGGATGATTGGATTCGCTCGGAATCTACCTGATATTGGGGCATCGTTGCTCCTTTTCTAGAGGGTTAATGGTATGTATGGCGGCCGCTTGCCAATACCGGCCGCTAAGGTGGAGGATATGTCAACAACGAATCGGGCAGACGGAAAAACAACTATTGTGGTCCTAGCTTCGGAGCCGTCCTGTTCGGCCTGCGGGAATATGGTCCGAAAATGGCTTGTTTGCGCCATTTGCGCCCTTGCTGCAGTAGCGATGAACGCAATGTGGATAACCGCAAATGCCTATGGGGATAACTCGGGCGACAGCTCTGACAGCTCCAGCAGCAGCACCGACAGCGGCGTGACCATCACCGAGAACATCACGGATACGGAAAATCTCCTGGGCTCCCATGCGGCCAAAGTCACGGATGCCATCGCCAAAACCGAGAAGGAAACCGGTGTACACGTGCATCTGCTGTATCTTTCCAGTTTCAATAGTCAACAGAAACCGGAAGACTGGGCGGCAACCGTGATGGAGTCCATGAATCCCAAGCCGAACACAGTGATGCTTGCCGTGGCCTCGAATGACGGCAACCTGGTGGTCGTCGTGTCCAAGAACTCCGATAAGTGGCTTCTCGATAACAAAACCGTCGATAAGCTATCCGAAGCCGCACAGCAGCCGTTACTGGAAAACCCACCGAGCTGGTCTGGCGCGGCAACGGCAATGATGGATCAAATCGTGAAATCCAAAAAAGCCTCCACCTCATCGTCCACGGTGACCGTAGGCATAATCATCATGGGTGTGGTGTTGGTGGCGCTGGTCATCATCATCGTGGTCATGGTGGTGATTCGTCGGCGCAAGGAGATCAAGAAGGATTCCAAGGCCGAACTCCAAGATGACATTCAGGAAACGCCCAGAAGAGCACGACACTCTAGAAGGCATGAGTAAGCCTATTGAAGCATCGATTGTTGTTGTCGACGACGAGCCGTCCATCCGAGAACTGCTGGTCGCTTCCCTGCACTTCGCCGGATTCGAGGTAAACACCGCCGCTTCCGGTTCCGAAGCCATTGAGGTTATCGAAAAAGTGCAGCCTGATCTCATCGTGTTGGACGTCATGCTGCCTGACATCGATGGATTCACCGTCACCCGCCGTATCCGCCAGGAAGGCATTACCGCCCCTGTGCTGTTCCTCACCGCTCGTGACGACACCCAAGACAAGATCATGGGCCTGACCGTCGGCGGTGACGATTACGTCACCAAGCCGTTCAGCCTCGAGGAAGTCGTGGCTCGCATCCGCGCCATTCTGCGCCGTACCCGCGAACAGGTGGAAGATGACCCGATTATTCGCGTCGCCGACTTGGAAATCAACGAGGACTCCCACGACGTGACCCGTGCAGGGCAGCCGGTTGACCTGAGCCCTACCGAATACAAGCTGCTGCGCTACCTGATGGACAACGAGGGCCGAGTACTGTCCAAGGCACAGATTCTCGACCATGTCTGGCAATACGACTGGGGCGGCGACGCAGCCATCGTCGAATCGTACATCTCCTACCTGCGCAAGAAAGTCGACGGCATCGAGGTCGACGACGGCGAAGGCGGCAAGCGCAAGGTTACCCCGCTGATTGAAACCAAGCGCGGCATCGGATATATGATTCGCGAACCGAAGAACTAGTCGCCCCATCCATAACGCATCGTAATCTCATGAGTATCCCCGATAAGCAGTCAGGCGGCGTACCGCCGAGCAGCACGCCGAACGCCGCCCCGAACACGAATCCCATGCCTGCAATGCCGCCGTTCGCCGCCCATTTCCAAGAGCGGAACGAACGTAAGAAAAACATGCTGATGCGGCATATCGACCGTATCTCGTTGAGCAGCAAGCTGGTGGCCTGCACCATCGCCGTGCTGCTCATCGGCGTGTCGGTGATTTCCTTCTCCATCCGCGCGTTGGTGAACAACTACATGCTGCAGAAAACCGACACCCAGTTAAGCTCGCAAAGCCAGCTGGTGGTCAACAATATCGATCTGCTGTCAAGAAATGACTCATCGGGGCCGAACTCGTACTTTCTGCAGATTCAATATACCGACGGCACCAAAGACAAAGAGGGCAATCCTCTGGTCGTGACCCCGCTGATGCCGCAGATGCAGGACGGTATCGTATCGGTGCCGATTCTTCCTACCTATGGTGATACCAGTGGCATCACGCTCGGCCAGGCATTCACTACGCAGGCAGTGGCCAAGCAGATCATCACGGTGCAGTCCGACAGTGCGGACAGCCAGAACGATCCGGCCAACGGAAACTCCAATTCCTCTGACACCATCACCAAGGTACTGGCCAACCCCACTGTCAATGCCAACCATGCCGCCATCGTCACGGCGAGGGCGCCATGGCGTATTCTGCCGGTGACCTTCCAGCAAAACGGCAAGGACCGGGCCGTGGTGTACATCGGCTTGTCACTGGCCGACCAGATCGACACCGTCAACACACTCACCCGATACTGCATTGTGGTCGGCATCGCCGTGGTGCTGCTCGGCGGCTCCCTGTCCACGCTGATCATCCAGCACACGATGACGCCGCTGAAGCGCATCGAGAAAACCGCTGCAAAGATTGCCGCCGGCGACCTGAGCCAGCGTATTCCTTCCGCGCCGGAAAACACCGAGGTCGGCTCCCTGGCCGCCTCGCTGAACTCCATGCTCGCCCGAATAGAATCCAGTTTCCATGAGCAGGAGGAGACCACCGACAAGATGAAACGGTTCGTCTCCGACGCCAGCCATGAGCTGCGCACCCCGTTGGCCGCCATCCATGGCTATGCGGAGCTGTATAAGATGCAGCGCGATATGCCTGGTGCCTTGGAGCGTGCGGACGAGTCCATCGAACATATCGAACGGTCCAGCCAGCGCATGACGGTTCTTGTTGAGGATCTGCTGTCTTTGGCCCGTCTCGATGAGGGGCGCGGCATCGATGTGACCGGCACGGTGAAACTCTCGTCGCTGGTCACCGACGCCGTCGATGACTTGCATGCGCTCGACCCGGACCGTGCCGTTCGCCGCATGCAGATTTCCCTCGAACCGGCGCGCGATTTGAACCATCCCGCCGAATTCAACCTTGCCGAAGGCGATTGGCCCGAGGTTGTACTGCCCGGCGACGCCTCTCGACTGCGCCAGGTGGTGACCAACATCGTGGGCAACATCCACCGCTACACGCCTGCCGATTCGCCTGCCGAGGCCGCGCTCGGTGTGATGCCGGCCGCCATCGATCCAAGACAGCTCGCTCGCATGCCCGCCAGCGACGCGTCAATGCGGCGGTTCATCGACGCCGCCGAAGTAGGTGCCTCGATGCAGACCGGCTATCGATATGCCGTATTGCGTTTCGTGGACCATGGCCCCGGCGTGCCGCCTGAATCACGCTCGAAGATTTTCGAACGCTTCTACACCGCGGACCCGTCCCGTGCCCGAGAAAAGGGCGGTACCGGTTTGGGCATGGCCATCGCGCAATCCGTGGTCAAAGCACATCACGGCTTTATCTGCGCCACCGGCACCGATGGGGGAGGCCTGACCTTCACCGTGGTGCTGCCGATTGAGCAGATCGCCGCTCCTGAGCCCAAACAGTCCACCGGAAAAACCAAGGACGCCAAACAGAAGACTTCTTGGTTCAGCTCTGAGCGTAAGACTCAGGCGACTCAGCCCAAAGCGTGAGGTCAAGCCCTGTGAGGTAAACTGTACCTTCGGTTTACTATTTCCATTGAGGATTAAGGAAGGTTCGCAATGCCCACCGGTCGAGTTCGTTGGTTTGACGCAGCCAAGGGTTATGGCTTCATCACCAGTGAGGAAGGCAAGGACGTGTTCCTGCCGGCTCAGGCCCTACCCACTGGCGCCACCACGTTGCGCAAGGGGGCCAAGGTGGAGTATTCCGTGGTGGACGGCCGTCGTGGGCCGCAGGCCATGGATGTTCGCCTGATCGCCTCCGCTCCCAGCTTGGTCAAGGCCACCCGCCCGAAGGCGGATGACATGGCCGCCATCTGCGAGGACCTCATCAAGATGCTTGATGCGGCTGGCAATACGTTGCGCCGTCACCGTTACCCATCTGCTGCCGACAGCAAAAAGCTGGCCACGTTGCTGCGTGCGGTGGCGGATCAATTCGATGTACAGGACTGATCTGATCTATGACTGATACCACCGAAACCATCGTGACACCGGACCCTCACGCCATCGCGCGCGCCGTGCTGCTCGAAGTGGCCGACGAGAGCGATCAGGTGGGGGATTTCGTTACCTCATATGATCTTGAGGATCATGTCACTGACTTCCGCTTCGCCGCGAATATCCGTGGCTACGAAGGATGGCAATGGTCGGTGACGCTGTATCACGACGAGGAGATCGACTCCTGGACCGTCAGCGAATCCTCCTTGATCCCCACTGAGGGCGCGTTGATGCCGCCCAAGTGGATTCCTTGGAAGGATCGCCTTGAGCCCACGGATCTGGCTCCCACCGATTCGATCGGCACCGATCCGGATGACGAGCGCATCGAGGAAGGCGAAGTCGAGGAATCCTCGCTGCAGGATGTCAACGATGCCGTCGAGGCCTTCCGACTGACCCGCCGTCACGTGCTGACCTCGTTGGGGCGTGCGCAGGCTGCCAAGCGCTGGTATGAAGGTCCGCGAGGCCCCAAAGCGTTGAGCACCAAAACCGCCGAAGGCAACCTGTGCTCCACCTGTGGTTTCTTCGTGCCGCTCGCGGGCGAACTCGACCGTATGTTCGGCGTGTGCGCCAATAAGTGGAGTCCGGATGACGGCCGCGTGGTTTCCTTGGACCACGGCTGCGGTGAGCATTCCGAAATCGAACCTCCCGAGCCAAGCCAGCTGTGGGTGCAGTCCAAGCCTGCTTTCGACGATCTGCATATCGACGTGGTGGCCGACCGCCCGCGCAAGCAGGAGCCGGCTGCCCAGGACGAGGCCGAAGGCGAAACCGACAAGACAGGCGAGCCTGCCGGTGATGATATCGAAGCACAGAAGACTGTTGACGGGAACGCCGTCGATACCGAGCCCGCTGAGGAGGCGGCAGGCGATGGGACCTCGCAATCCCAGTCTGCCGGTGATGAGTCCGTTGCACAGAACGCATCCGATTCCGTTGTGGATGTTGATGCAGCTGATTCCAGCGACGAGTCCAAGTCTGATGCTGACGACGAGGCCACCGAAGAGGACATCCTCAACAACACCGTTGCCGATGATGATGAGGATGATGAGATGGACGACGAAGAGGATAACGTTCGTCCTTCAGACGATGTGACTCCTGAACTCGAAACCGTCATCGATCTCATTGAGCAGCTGCGCCAGAACAGGGCGGACGAGGAATAAAATAAACGCCAATCCTGCTCCCCAACAGCAGAATGTACTTTCGGATCAACTTATAGGTCTCAGCGAAGATGTTTCCTAAAAAGTAGATGGTGATGGGGTTGCAGGAATAAAGAATTCCTCCCTGCAAGCCCATCACCGAGGCGTGCGTTAGCACTCCATGCCGATTTCGGTGAATCAGTGCACCACGGTCACCGTGCATTCGGCGAAGTTCATGATCTGGCGGGACACCGATCCCAGGAAGTGCGCGTCCAGGCCGGACAGGCCACGCGAGCCGACCACCAGATGGCTGGCGTACCGCGATGCCGCGATCAGCCCCTTGGACGCGGGAATATGGAAGGCATTCGCGCTGACCTTGACGCCATCGGGAATCCGGGCCTTGGCCATCAGGTCAGAGAGAATCTCCTCGGCGCGGCGCTGACCGACCTTCACCGGTGCCACGGCGTTCTCATAGCCCGGAATAACGCCCAAATCCTTGAGCTGCCAGCAGAACATCACATGCAGCGGCGTGTCGTGCAGTCGTGCCTCTTCCAGCGCGAAGTCGAACGCGCGGCGGGAAGTCTCGGAACCATCCACACCAACCACCACCGGGCGGCGAGCCACCTCGACCACGGGCTGTGGCTGCGTGTAGTGGACCGGCTGGTCTCCTGGCGTCAGGGCATTGGCGATGGCATCGGTCACGGTCTCATCCTCGCTGCCGGCGATGCGCACCACGGTCACCGGCACTTCGGCGGCCTCGGCCAGCGAAGCGGACAGGGACCCCATGAACCAGCGGGCCACACGGCTCAGCGAGCGGCGGCCGACCACGATCTGCTGCGCATCATGGCCGATCTGCAGCAGGGCCGAAGTGCCGGAGGCCTTCACCGAGGTGAGCTTCAGATTCGCCGGATCGAAGTCGATGCCTGCAGCGGCCTTGTCGACCCACACACGCAGCTCGTTGGCAATATCGTGGCGGACCTTGGCCCAGGCCTCGTCGCTGTCCGGTTCGGACCCCATATCCCAGGAATGCGTCCAGCCAAACACGGCGTTGACGCTCTGACCGGTTAACGAAGCCTCCTCAAGCGCCCACTTCAGCGCGGCAAAGGATTCATCGGAACCATCCACGCCGACAACGATGTCGGGCTTGGTTGTCGCTTCACTCATTTCGAGCCTCCTTGTAATCGACTACGGGTGAATCTAGAACCAGCATATCGTTTTCTTATCCTCTTACGGCGCAATTCATGGAATCCGATGAATAAACGTCATCGTGAATCGGTAGAGTAAGACGGAATGTCAATTGAGGAAGGACAAGCATGTTCGAACGGTTTACCGACCGTGCACGGCGCGTGATCGTGTTGGCGCAGGAAGAGGCGAGGGCCCTTCAGCACAACTACATTGGCACCGAACACCTGCTGCTCGGCCTGATCCGCGAAGGTGAGGGCGTGGCCGCCAAGGCGCTCGCCTCGAAGGGCGTGGAGCTGGATGCCACCCGCAAGCAGGTCGAAGAGATGATCGGCAAGGGCAACGCGGCGCCGAACGGGCACATCCCCTTTACCCCGCACGCCAAGCAGGTGCTGGAGTTTTCGCTGCGTGAAGCCCTGCAGCTGGGCCACAGCTACATCGGCACCGAGCACATCCTGCTCGGATTGATCCGCGAAGGTGAGGGCGTGGGCACCCAGGTGCTCATCAAGATGGACGTCGATCTGGGCGAATTGCGCAGCGCGACCATCGATATGATCCGCGGCAACTCCGGCACTGGCGACGGCAAGGGCGAACTGGCCAATGCCGGCGGCGTGGCGGACAAGCAGAACAAGTCCGGTTCCGCCATCCTCGACCAATTCGGACGCAACCTGACCGCCGAAGCCGCCGAAGGCAAGCTGGACCCGGTCATCGGCCGTACCAACGAGATCGAACGCGTCATGGTCGTGCTTTCCCGACGCACCAAGAACAATCCGGTGCTGATCGGCGAACCGGGAGTGGGCAAGACCGCCGTGGTCGAAGGCTTGGCCCAGAAAATCCAAGCCGGCGACGTGCCGGAAACCCTGAAGGGCAAGCAGGTCTACTCGCTGGACCTCGGTTCCATGGTGGCCGGCTCCCGCTACCGTGGTGATTTCGAGGAGCGCCTGAAGAAGGTGCTGAAGGAGATCAAGACCCGCGGCGACATCGTGCTGTTCATCGACGAGATTCACACCATCGTGGGCGCCGGCTCGGCCGACGGCGCGCTGGGTGCCTCCGACATGTTGAAGCCGATGCTGGCCCGTGGCGAGCTCCAGACCATCGGTGCCACTACCACCGACGAGTACCGCAAGTACATCGAGAAGGACGCGGCTCTGGAACGTCGATTCCAGCCGATTCAGGTGCACGAGCCGACCATCGCCGAGACCATCGAGATCCTGAAGGGCCTGCGTTCCCGTTACGAGAACCACCACCACGTGACCATCACCGATGGCGCGCTGCAGTCCGCCGCAGAGCTGTCCAGCCGGTACATCCAGGACCGTAACCTGCCTGACAAGGCCATCGACCTGATCGATGAGGCCGGTGCACGCCTGCGCATCAAGCGCCTGACCGCCCCGCCTGAGCTCAAGGAACTCGACGAGAAGATCGCCAAGATCGCCGCCGACAAGGACGAGGCCATCAAGGGCCAGGACTTCGAGAAGGCCGCCGAACTGCGCGACAAGCAGGAGAAGCTGGAAGCCGATCGCAAGCAGAAGGAAGACTCCTGGCGCGAAGGCGAGTCCGACGTCAAGATGGTTGTGGACGAGGACGTGATCGCCGAGGTCATCAGTTCCACCACCGGTATCCCGGTGTTCAAGCTGACCCAGGCCGAGTCCAAGAAACTGCTCAGCATGGAGACGGAGCTGCACAAGCGCATCATCGGTCAGGATGAAGCGGTTTCCGCTTTGTCACGGTCCATCCGACGCACCCGCGTGGGATTGAAGGACCCGAAGCGCCCGTCCGGCTCGTTCATCTTCGCCGGCCCCACCGGCGTCGGCAAGACCGAGCTGGCCAAGACGCTCGCCGAGTTCCTGTTCGACGATGAGGACGCGCTGATTCGCGTGGACATGTCCGAGTTCTCCGAGAAGTACGCGGCTTCGCGACTCTTCGGCGCGCCTCCGGGATACGTCGGCTACGAGGAGGGCGGCGAGCTCACCGAAAAGGTGCGCCGCAAGCCGTTCTCCGTGGTGCTGTTCGACGAGATCGAAAAGGCTCATCCGGACATCTTCAACACGCTGCTGCAGGTGCTCGATGACGGCCACCTGACCGACGGTCAGGGCCGCAAGGTGGACTTCAAGAACACCATCATCATCCTGACCACCAACCTCGGTACGCGAGACATCGCCAAGGCCGCCAACACGGGCTTCAACCTGGGTGCCAACAACGAGTCCAGCTACCAGCGCATGAAGGACCAGGTCAGCTCCGAATTGAAGCAGCAGTTCCGCCCGGAGTTCCTGAACCGTCTGGACGACATCATCGTCTTCAAGCAGCTCACCGAGCCGCAGGTGCGCCAGATCGTGGATCTGGATGTCAAGCAGCTCAACGACCGCCTGTTCGACCGTCATATGTCGCTCGAACTCACCGACGCCGCCAAGGACCTGCTCGCGCAGAAGGGCTTCGACCCGCTGCTCGGTGCCCGTCCGCTGCGCCGCGTGATTCAGCGTGACATTGAGGACGCCATCTCCGAGAAGATCCTGATGGGAGATCTCGAGGACGGTCAGCGCGTGATGGTGGATGCGGAAGGCGAGGGTATCCTTGGCGAATTCACCTTCAAGGGTGAGAAGTTCGAGGAGCCGGCCGTCGCCGATAAGCCCGCCGAAGCCGGTGCCGCCAACGATGCCGAAACTTCGTCCGAAGCCGCACCCGTGCACGCTGACGATTCTGGCGACGCTGCGCAGGAGTAGCGCATATAAGTAGTTGCGGAGCTCCCCTGTCAAGGGGAGCTGCTGTTTGTGTCGGATTATTGCAGCAGGGCGAGTCCGGTGTCGATGGTCTCCTCGCGGGTAAACAGCGTGCGGCCGTCTGATTGCCGAGGCGTGCGTGGATGCGGTAGCTGAGATCTGCGCCGAGGAATTTGGCGAGTAATCTCCCCTTGCCGACGCATTCGTAGTGACTCGGGTTGCAAAGGCCTGACCCTGATAGTACGGGGTCAGGCCTTTCCCATCCCAAGACGCCGCTAAGAATTCACCTGAGAGTCGCCTTCCTAGGCATGGCCGTTCAATCGACGATCCTAGCGTGACTGGTGTGAGCAGGAATATGAAGAACCGGCGGTGGGCCGGCAAGCGATCGGGGATCGCTTTTGGTGCAGTAGCGCTTATCCTTACGGCTCTGGTGGTTCCTTATGCTTGTGCGGGAACCACGGGAGCCGTTCCTTTTTCCGGCGATAATCCATCTTCCGGCACCCGTACGGTGACCATCGCCGACATCACTGATTTTCACGGGCATATCGAACGTGGTGCGGACAACGCCACCGCCTTCACCGTGGCCGACAGCCATAATCCCGGCAATATGATCCCGGTATCGACCGGCGATTTGGTGGGAGGTTCCCCGTATGAGTCGGCGGTGGAGAAGGACCAACCCACGCTGGACATGGCCAAAGCGTGGGGATTGACGATTTCGGCGGTAGGCAACCATGAGTTCGACCGCGGTGTCGCCGATTTCAACAATCGCATCGCTGATCCCAGCAATGGCATCGACTGGCTGTGCGCCAACACGTCTGCCGCCAGTAAGTCGCCTGACGGACTGCTGAGCCATGTACGTGACTCTACGATTCGAACGGTGAACGGCAAGCGGATCGGTTTCGTGGGTGCCCTTACTGATGCGCTCGGCTCGGTAGCCACTCCGCAGATTACGCGTGATGCCGATCTTGACGAGCGGGCGGTGGACGCGATCAATCGCGTGGCCCGTGAACTCAAGCGCTCCGGAAAGGTGGATGCGGTGGTGGCCTTGCTGCACGCCGATGCCTCAGCCGCCGCCGATATTGGGCGAGATGTTGATGTGGTATACACCGGCCACAGTCATGCGATCAAGCGTGGTACGACCGCTGGTGGCGCGCCTATTTACGAGGCGGGCAGCTTTGGGCGGAACATGGCCGTGCAGGATTTGATCATCACCGGTGCCGGGCGTCGCGCCACGGTGCGAGTGGCCGACGTTGACCTCGGCAATGGCACCAGCCATACGGCGGTTGACGGCGTGCTGGGCGTGGAAGGGCTTAATGCGCATCCGGCGCAAGCCGCTTGGATGTCTGCCGGTGCTGAGGAGAACGATGAGGTATCGCGCGCGCAGCATATTTACCAGGCGGCGGCAACATATTCGAATCATGCCGGCAGCGCGGTGATTGGCACTTTGGCCTCCGGCGTGAATTTCGACAAACAAGGTTCGGATAAGCACGGGAATACGGTCGGTGTGCTGGTGGCGGACGCGAACCGCGAGTCAATCATGAAGCATGTGTATGCCGGAAATCGTTTGCCGGTAATCGGATTTTCGAATAATGGCAGTCTGCGGACTCCACGGCTTGATATGAATGGCGACGGCAAAGTCACCGTGCGCGAGGTGGATAGTCTCATGGCCTTGCAGTTCAAGGCCGCGCATGAGACGCTCACCGGGCGCGATGTGAAGAGAGTGCTCGCCGAGCAATTCCACCGTGACGATGGGCGACTGGAGCGGCGCTGGCTCGGCATCTCCTCGAACGTGACGTATCGGTATGCCGAATGCGGTACGACCGGTGGGAGCGGCAATGCCGATGCCGCCGCTGATACTGATGCCGCCGCTGATACCAACGCTGACGCTGACGAGTGTGCTGCCGACGAACATGCGGCGGTTCGTATCGTGAACCTCGCCGTTGACGGTCGACCGATTGCGGACGATGACCTGGTGATTATCGCATCCAATTCATATCTGCTTCAGGGCGGCGACAGTTACCCCGCCTTCCGTGCCGGAACCAATTACGGCGAGCTGAATATGCCATACAGCCAGCCGTTGCATGAATATCTGGCCGCACATCAAGGGCTCACGGCAATTGTTGCAGCACCGGTAGGGACTCAGGCGTAAGACACCAATTGCTGGGTGACTGAGGAACTATGGGGTGGAGTTATGAGTATAGGGCAGAAGAAAACGGCATAAATATGACGAAGCTCCCCTCGCTGAGGGGAGCTGTCGCCGTAGGCGACTGAGGGGAGCTTGCGGTATAACCGTAAACTCCCCTCAGTCAGCCTTGCTGCCGGCTTCCCTCAGAGGGGAACCTGGCACGAGACCCTTACTTGATGGCGTTCAGCCACTGCTCCTTGGTGGCCTTCTCGGCTTCGAGCTTGGCCTTCTTCTTCGGGTCGGATTCGGCCGCGATCTTGGCGTCGAGCTCGGCGAGCTGGGCGTTGAGCTGCTCCTCGAAGCTGGACTTGCGGGCGTCGGCCTCCGGGTCGGTCTGCTTCCAAGCGGCATCCTCGATGGCCTTGATCTGCTTGTCAACGGCGTCGAGACGGTTCTCGATGCGGCGCATATCGTCACGCGGCACGTAACCGATCTGATCCCACTCTTCCTGAATCTTGGCCAGCTCCTGGCGGGCCTTCTTGGCCTCGGCGTCGGTCTTCACCGGCACCAGAGCCTCGGCCTTGACCAGCAGAGCCTCCTTGGCAGCCAGATTCTCCTTCTCGGAGGAGTTGATCTGATCGCGATCGGCCTGACGAGCGTTGAAGAAGGTGTCGGCGGCTTCGCGGAACTTGGCCCACAGCTCGTCGTCCTCGTTACGGCCAGCGCGGCCGGCCTTCTTCCAACGGTCCATCAGATCGTTGAACTTGCGGGAAGTCTCACCCCAAGCGGTGGAATCCTTGAGCTCATTGGCCTCGGCGATAATCGCTTCCTTGGCTTCCTTGGCGGCTGTACGCTCGTTGTCGCGAGCCTGAGCCCACTTGCGGCGAGCCTGGTTGAAGGTGGTGCGGGCGGCGGAGAAGCGCTTCCACAGCGCCTCGGCCTCCGGCTTGTCGATGCGCACGGTGGTGCGCTGGTGGTTCTGCCACTCGTCGAACAGGTTACGGAACTTGTCGGCGGTGGAGCGCCAGTTGGTGTTGTCGCCCAGGGAGGCCGCCAGAGCTTCGGCCTTCTCGACGATGGTGGTGCGCTCGGCGACGGCCTTGGCCTGAGCGGCCTTGCGCGCTTCGGCGATCTCGGCCTTCTTGGCCTCGCCGGCGGCCTTCAGTTCCGCGTAACGGGCCTTGAGGGCCGCGAGGTCGCCCACCACCGCCGGTTCGGCGGTTTCTTCGCCCAGCAGCTTCACGGACTCGTCGATTTCACGGGTCTTGATGTTGGGGGAGGTCAGGCGCGCGGCCAGCAGATCGAGCTTGGCCTTGAGATCCAGGAAGCGACGGGCGTACAGTGCCAGCGCCTCTTCCTTGGAGGCGTCCGGGAACTGTCCGACCTCACGTTCGCCGTCGCCGTCCTTGACGAAGACGGCGCCGTTGTCATCGACCCGGCCGAAAGCTTCGGCGGCTTTGACGTCGGCCTCGGAATAGGCGGCGGGGGCGGCCGCGGGGGCGGCCGCGGGGGCGGCGGCATGCTGCTTGACCGTGGGAGTCTTCTTGGCGAAGGCGGCGGGGGAGGGCGCGTGCGGTTTCGGCATGGAAGCGGGGGACGGAGTCGGCGCCGGCGTGGCCGCGCTGGCTTCGGGTGCGGGTGTCGTTGCCTGCTCTTCGGGCGCAGCGGTGTTTACGGGTTCGGTGACAGTTTCGTCGGCCATGGCCAGCTCCTTAAAGCGTAGAATGCATAAGCGGGAGCGTCTCCCATCCCGGGCGAACCAGGAAGTTTTGACGCAACCCTCACCTATTATATTGATTTCGTGGCTAAAGGTGCATCAATATCAGGATTCCCGGAGTGGCTCCCCTCCGAACGTGTTGTGGAGCAGCGTGTTATCGATACGCTTCGTAAGGTTTTTGAGCTCAACGGCTTCATCGGCATTGAGACGCGAGCGGTGGAAACCGGCGCTTCTTTGTTGAAAAAAGGCGAGACCAGCAAGGAGATCTACCTGCTGAGCCGTTTGCAGGAGGTCGGTCATGAATCCGACACTCCGATTGAAGAGCGGTTGGGCCTGCATTTCGATCTGACCGTGCCGCTGAGCCGGTATGTGGTCGAGCACTCGGGTGCGTTGGCGTTCCCGTTCAAGCGCTGGCAGATTCAGAAGGTGTGGCGTGGCGAGCGTCCGCAGGAAGGCCGCTTCCGCGAGTTCGTGCAGGCCGATATCGACGTGATCGGTGCCGGCGACCTGCCCGACCACTATGAAGTGGAACTGCCGCTGGTCATGGTCTCCGCGCTGGAAGAGCTGCGCGCGTATGGCCTCCCCAAGGCCACCGTGCACGCCAATAACCGCAAGTTGTCTGAAGGCTTCTACCGCGGCCTTGGCCTGACGGACGTCGAAGGCGTGCTGCGCGAGATCGACAAGCTCGACAAAATCGGTGCCGATGAGGTGGCCCGACTGCTCACCGAGACCTGCGGCGCCACCGAAGCACAGGCACGCGCCTGCCTCGAATTGGCCGAGCTCACCGCCTCCGACGGTGCTGAGCTTGCCGCCAAGTTCGATGCGCTGTGCGAGTCTCACGGCATCGCCAAGGATTCCGAGGCATACACGCTGGCTCGTCAGGGACTTGATACCCTGGCCATGATCGTCGACGAGGCCGCCGCCATCCGCCCCGGTTCCGTCATCGCCGACCTGAAGATCGCCCGCGGTCTCGACTACTACACCGGTTCCGTCTACGAGACCTTCCTCGACGGTGCCGCATCACTCGGTTCCATCTGTTCCGGTGGCCGTTACGACAATCTCGCCTCCCAGGGCAACCGCAAGTACCCGGGCGTGGGCCTGTCCATCGGCCTGAGCCGACTGGTCAGCTACATGCTGCACGCTGCCGGCGCGCACGCCAACCGCGTCAGCCCGGCCGCCGTGCTGGTCGCTGTGTGGAATGAAGAGGACCGCCCGGCCGCCAACCGTATTGCGAACCAACTGCGTGCGCGCGGCATCGCCACCGACGTGGCACCCACCGCGGCCAAGCTCGGCAAGCAGATCAAGTACGCGGACAAACTCGGCATTCCGTACGTGTGGTTCCCGGCCACCGCTGCCGAAGGTGCGGAAGGCGCAGAGCCCGCTGGCGACGAGGTCAAGAACATCGTCACGGGCGAGCAGGTTGCCGCCGATTGCACGTCGTGGGAGCCGGATACTGTGGTTGCCCAGCAAACCGTCGAAATCTGACGTATTCGCGCGAAAAATCGAGGAGAAACAAGACAATGAGCCAGACGGCTTACAGAACACATCATGCCACTGAAGTGACCGAGGCCCTGGTCGGCCAGAAGGTCACCCTTGCCGGTTGGGTTGACCGACGCCGTGATCACGGTGGCGTGGCCTTCATCGACCTTCGTGATTCGACCGGCCTCGTGCAGGTCGTCATTTACGACGAGGATATGGCCCGCCCGCTGCGCAGCGAATTCGTGATTCAGATTACCGGCGAAGTGCGCCTGCGCCCGGATGGCAACGAGAACACCCATCTGGCCACCGGCAAGATCGAGGTTGTGGCCGAGACCATTGAGATCCTCGCCAAGTCCGACGCTCTGCCGTTCCAGGTTTCCACCGCTCTCGAGAATGAGTCCGAGAACAAGCTGCCGGGCGAGGACGTGCGTCTGAAGTACCGTTACCTCGACCTGCGCCGTCCGTCCATGCAGCACAATCTGAAGCTGCGTTCCGACATGGCTAAGGCCGCCCGCCACGCGCTGGAAGACATGGACTTCACCGAGGTCGAGACCCCGACCTTCATTAAGTCCACCCCGGAAGGCGCCCGCGACTTCGTGGTGCCGGCCCGTCTGGTGCCCGGTTCCTGGTACGCCCTGCCGCAGTCCCCGCAGCTCCTCAAGCAGCTGCTCATGGTCTCCGGTGTCGAGCGTTACTACCAGCTCGCCCGCTGCTACCGTGACGAGGACTTCCGCGCCGACCGTCAGCCCGAGTTCACTCAGCTCGATATGGAGATGGCCTACGTGGACCAGGAAGATGTGATGGCCATGACTGAGAAGGTCATCGCCGCCATCTGGAAGTCCGCCGGCTATGAGGTCCAGCTGCCGCTACCGCGCATCACCTGGAAGGATGCGATGGACAAGTACGGCTCCGACAAGCCGGACCTGCGCTTCGGCAACCCGCTGGTGGAACTGACCGAGTACTTCAAGAACACGCCGTTCCGCGTGTTCCAGGCCCCGTACGTGGGTGCCGTGGTCTTCAAGGGCGGTGCCGCCACGCCGCGTCGTCAGTTCGACGCTTGGCAGGATTGGGCTCGTCAGCGTGGCGCCAAGGGCCTTGCCTACGTGGTCTTCGGCGAAAACGGCGAACTCAAGGGCCCCGTCGCCAAGAACCTGTCCGATGAGGAGCGCAACGGCCTGCGCGAGGCCGTCGGTGCCGAGGAAGGCGACGCCGTCTTCTTCGCCGCCGGTTCTCGCGAGTCCGCCCAGCTGCTGCTCGGCGCGGTGCGTGTGGAGCTTGCCTCCCGCGAAGGCCTGCTGGATCCGAAGAAGTTCGCTTTCACTTGGGTCGTGGACTTCCCGCTGTTCAAGCCCACGGATGACCCGGATGATGACGATGTGGCTGTCGGCCACTCCAAGTGGACCTCCATGCACCACCCGTTCACCATGCCCTCCAAGGATTGGATCGACAAGTTCGACAAGGACCCCGAGCACGCCATGTCCGATTCCTACGACATCGTCTGCAACGGTGAGGAGATGGGCGGCGGTTCCGTTCGTATCCATCGTGACGACATCCAAGCCCGTGTGCTCGATGTGCTGGGCATCACCAAGGAAGAGGCCGACGAGAAGTTCGGCTTCCTGCTTGAGGCATTCAAGTATGGCGCTCCGCCTCACGCGGGTTTGGCCCTCGGTTGGGACCGCACCGTGTCCATCCTGGCCGGTGCCGACTCCATCCGCGACGTCATCGCCTTCCCGAAGGCCGGCGGCGGCCGCGACCCGCTGACCGGTGCTCCGGCCCCGATTTCCGACGAGCAGCGCGCCGAGACTGGCGTCGACTACGACCCGGACGCCGACGAAAACTAATCTACGGAGCGTATACCGCCTTTCCTCAGCACTCGACGCACCTTAGTGCGCCTTCGGCTTCGAACGGCGGTCTCCGCATGCGTAGATTAATTTTCGAGGAGTAATGCTCCGGTGCTATTAGCCGCAAATGGCCCTTGGAATAATTCCAAGGGCCACTTGCTTTTTGCGGGTGGGGCCCAATGTGCCAAATACCTGCCAAGGGGTGCCAAATACTCCGCCCGATGGCACCTCCGCCATGCGGCAAACCTCGCACCATGCGGTGTCCCCTTTGGCGTTTGCCGATTATCCCCCCCCCATGGGGCGGTAACTTCCTCATGGGGCGGTAAACAACCCATGGGGCGGTGAAAACCCCATGGGGCGGTAGGTCAAAATGGCTTAATTCCGCGGTTTCACAATTTCTTCAAACCGCCCCATGGGCAAATTACCGCCTCATGGGGGAATTGCCGCCCCATGAGAAGTAATCGCAACTCCGTATTTGATCAATGTTGTGAGGCTTTGTTGTGTTTTGCTTGTTTCCGCCTCCTGTATTCCCCTTTGCGCGCATTGATGGTAAGGCTGCCGTCTATTAATACCCGGCATGAAGGTTGAGGACGGCCAGGAAGCGGTATTTGCATCGCGGTGGCAACCTCTTGTGCGAAGGCACGTTGTTTGGCGGTATTCCACAGGTCATCGGCGAACACCTCGATGACGGTCCAGCCCAATTGCCGCAGACGTCGACGTTTTTGCTGGTCCCGCACATATTGTTTGCGGAAGCGACGGTGATGATCGCCATCATATTCAATAGCGACTTTGTATTGTGGATAAGCCATGTCAACGGTGTAGGTGTATCCGTTCTCTGAATCGGTAATGCCGTATTGTGTTTGCGGTATGGGCAGGCCGAAAAGCATAAGCGCCAAGCGTGTACGAGTTTCCTGAACGGAATCCGATGGTTTTACGAGCTTCAGCGCCGCCTCACAACGCGCACGACCAATAACGCGGTGAAAGGCCGTTAGTCGTTGAGTGAATTGTTCAATGGCATATCCATAACGTCTGATGAGCGCTTCAGCCAGCACCACTAATTCAGTGAGGTTGAGATATTGGGCAAACTGTATCCACGCATCCATGGGATGCATGCAGGTTACGCCGTTTGAAAAAGCGATACTGTTGAACTTTGCATTCCATATGCGATAGTCGACATTGTCCAATGAAGAGCGGGTCCCCTTGCTCCTCACCGTCACATAAAAGTCCTTCTGTGGCAACGTGCTGTGCCTCGGCAACTCCACGCCGCATAATTCCAATGCGGTATACAGCGAGAAACACAACGTGCGTTTCGTGCGCACTTTGCCCAGCAGATTCCAACAGGCCGTGTTCTTGGCCGTGGCTTTGGCGTCAAGATCTTTGCGCAGATAGTTGTTGATTTCGCCATTGTGCGGCGCTTCGCTGTATCCGTTCATGCGCCGAGCGTAGCGCATTCCACGGTGGCACAGGGGCAAAACCGAAAAATGGGGATAACTTAAGCGGCGCGAACCGGTTATCCACCGGCATATCGTGTGCCGCGCCCGGTTATCCACCGCGCTTCGGGAGTGTCATCCACCGTATAACACCTTCATCGCGTGCTAACAGCTAGCCACGCTCAAAATGCCTAGCGCATTTATACGAATACGACATGGGAAACGGCGAGACCAGCCCCACACAATACAAAGTGACCGCCAGCCATGCGCCCGACTGCGGCATGAATGGCAACAACACCAACGACACCAAGGCCAAACATGGAATCAGCAGATAGGACAACACGTGCCCGCTCTGCCATCGCAGCAACGTCTCGGCCACCACGCAGCAGGCAATCAGCGCACAGCAGACGCCGAGCGATGCGCGATTCAGCGCGAATGTATGCCGATGCCCAATGCCGTTTTCCCCAGTGAGACGCATGCCACCATCGTCCCACTGCTGGCCCCAACTCAGCCTGGGGCAAAAGTCGGTCGGCCTCCCGCGATGTTTCCGGAAACGGGAGACATGCCGAAGTCGCTTATGCCGCCATCACGATGTCTGATGCGAAAATGAGACATCGACTGAGCAACTGTGTGGACATACTGTGTACACATTGGAAACGTCGGTGTGCTATCCTCCCACTCATGTCTGAAACGAACAATGAAACAGCAGTGCGTTCGCGCACGACAAGCACAACATCACCAAGCAAGGCCAAATTGACCCCGCTGGTTCCCGACAAAGAGGACCTGAACCGTCCGCTAGTCGAACTGACCCACGTCGAAAAGCACTTCGGTGCTTTGCACGTCCTCAAGGACATCAACCTGACTGTCACCAAGGGCGAGGTGCTGGTGGTCGTGGGCCCGTCCGGCTCAGGCAAGTCCACGATGTGCCGCACCATTAATCGCCTCGAGACCATCGATTCCGGCGACATCCGCATCGACGGCAAGCCCCTGCCACAGGAAGGCAAGGAGCTCGCGAACCTCAGGGCCGAAGTTGGCATGGTGTTCCAGTCGTTCAACCTGTTTGCCAACAAAACCATTCTTGAAAACGTGACGCTGGCCCTCATCAAGGTGCGTCACATGGACAAGAAGGAAGCCGAGCAACTGGCCATGGATCTGCTCGCCCGCGTGGGCGTCGACTCCCAGGCCAGCAAGATGCCCTCCCAGCTCTCCGGCGGCCAGCAGCAGCGTGTGGCCATCGCCCGCGCGCTCGCCATGCGCCCCAAGGTCATGCTGTTCGACGAGCCCACCTCCGCACTCGACCCGGAAATGGTCAACGAAGTGCTCGACGTGATGGTCGAACTCGCGCATGAAGGCATGACGATGATCTGCGTGACCCACGAGATGGGCTTCGCGCGCAAGGCCGCCGACCGCATCGTCTTCATGGCGGACGGCCAGATTCTCGAAGAGAACACGCCCGACGAGTTCTTCGAGCATCCGCAGACCGACCGTGCCAAGGACTTCCTCTCGAAGATCCTCACCCACTGAAAGACGGGTACGCAATCCAATGACATTCACCAATACGTTCAAGCGGAAGGCTTGCCGCGTGATCGCCGCGCTCGCCGCCGTGGCCTGCACAATGTCGCTGGCCGCCTGCGGCGCGGACGAAACCGGCAAGATCCGCATCGGCATCAAATTCGACCAGCCCGGCCTGGGCTTCAAGAAGTCCGGCACCTACGTGGGCTTCGACGTGGACGTGGCCAAGTACATCGCCAAGAAACTCGGCTATTCCGAAGACCAGATCATCTGGAAGGAAGCCCCCTCCAAGCAGCGTGAGGCCATGATTCAGAACGGCGACGTGGACATGATCCTCGCCACCTACTCCATCACCGACGAGCGCAAGAAGGCAGTCTCCTTCGCCGGCCCGTACTTCGTGGCCGGACAGGATCTGCTCGTGCGCAAGGACGACAACTCCATCAACGGCCCCGAAGACCTGAACGGTAAGCGCCTATGCTCCGTCACCGGTTCGACCTCCGCCGCCACCGTCAAGGAGAAGTTCGCCTCCGAAGTCCAGCTTATGGAACAGCCCGGTTACGCCGAATGCGCCACCGCCCTGTTCTCCGGCATCGTGGACGCGGTAACCACCGACGACATCATCCTGGCCGGCCTGGCCTCTGCCTCGCGCGGCAAGCTCAAGGTGGTCGGCAAACCGTTCACGCAGGAACACTACGGCGTGGGCATCAAGAAGGGCGACACGCAGCTGGCCACCAAAATCAACAACGCCATCGTGGACATGATTCAGGACGGCTCGTGGGAGAACGCCATCAGCGATAACACCAAGGGCGTCGACTACACGCCCGACGTACGCTACAACCCGCCCACCCCGAACGAAGGAGAGGACCGATGAACGGATTCATGGAACTTCTCGGCCACTATGACGTGTTCGGCGCCTTTCTGGTCAACCTCGAGCTGACCTTGTGGTCGGCCTTGTTCTCCACGGTCATCGGCGTGGTTCTCGTGGTCATGCGCATCTCGCCGATCTCCTCGTTGCGCGCCGTCGCCGGCGCATATGTGGAACTGTTCAAGAACCTGCCGCTGACCATCATCATGGTGTTCATGGTGCTGGGTGCCTACGCGCAGCTGAAGCTCAGCTTCTCCGACACCTTCACCACGAACTTCTTCTGGCTCGCGGTCACCGGCCTGAGCCTGTACACGGCGGCGTTCGTGTGCGAATCGCTGCGTTCGGGCATCAACACCGTGCCGATTGGCCAGGCCGAGGCCGCACGAGCGCTGGGCTTGGGCTTCATGCAGTCCGCCACCGAGATCATCCTGCCGCAGGCCTTCCGAGGCTCCGTGGCGCCGCTCGGCAACACGCTGATCGCACTGCTCAAGAACTCCACCGTGGCCGCCGCCGCATCCGTGGCCACCGAAACATCCTCGCTGATGAGCGAGATGATCGAATTCCGCCCCGACGTGATCATCCAGATCTTCCTGATCTTCGCGCTCGGCTACGTGATCCTGATCATCCCTATCGGCATGCTCACCACGTACCTGTCCAACAAGCTCGCCGTAAGGAGGTGACGGATATGGCCGATACTTCGAATTCCGTGCTGTTCGACGCGCCCGGTCCCAAGGGCCGGCGCACCATTCGCATCGTCAACTGGATCGCAGGCATTCTGTTCGCGGTGGTGCTCGTGCTTATCCTCATGCGCCTGCACAACCCGCCGGATGGCGAGAATCAGCTCAGCTGGGAGCTGTGGAAGCCAGCCATCGAACGTGAAGCGTGGACCGACTTCTACCTGCCAGGACTGTGGATGACCATCAAGGCCACCGTCGTGGCCGTGGTGGGTGCTGTGGTGTTCGGCCTGGTGTTCGGCGTGGGCCGACTGCTGCCGAACCCGCTGGTACGTGGCGTTTCCGCCGTGATCGTCGAGTTCTGCCGTGCGGTGCCGGTGCTGCTGCTCATGATCTTCTTCTGGCGATGGTTCGCGTTCGCGGGCCTGCCCAGCCCGTCCTATTGGGCCGTGGTGCTGGCCTTGGTGCTGTACAACGGTTCGGTGGTCGCCGAACTCGTGCGCTCCGGCGTCGGCAATCTGCCGGGCGGCCAGCGCGAGGCCTCGCTCGCTTTGGGCCTGACCGAAACACAGTCGCTCATGGAGATCGAGGTGCCGCAGGCCGTCTACGCCATGCTGCCGGCCGCCGTCACCCAGCTGGTCGTGGTGTTGAAGGATACCGCTCTGGGCTCGATCATCATGTATACCGACCTGCTGCAGGAATCGCGCCGACTCGGCTCGATGTACTTCAACATCCTGCAGACGCTGGTGATGGCTGCGGTGATCTACTTCGTCGCCTGCTGGCTGCTGTCGAGGCTCGCCGAATGGCTGCCCTCGCGCATGCAGCAGCGTACGGCCGCACCCGCCGAGCCCGAGCCGCTGGCGCCGATCGCCGCCGGAGACCCGTCCAATGTCAACCAGATCGCTGTGGCCAAGGAAGTCGAAGAGCTGCCGTTTGGTGGTGCGCCGCGCAAATACCATGTGCATCACCGCGGCACCAACGCCTCGATTCGCAACTGGCAGCGCACCCGCTACGAACAGGGATATGACGCCACCCAGCCCGAGTCACAGGTTGACCCGGAAACCGGCGAATTCCAGGAGTCTCAAAAGCCTGAGGACAAGCCAGAGGCCTGACGGTCAGCCCAATCGCCGCTAAGCCGGCACGAAGAATTTACTGAGTGTTTGACTGGGGTCCGGCTACGTAGATTTCACGGAGGATAGGTTGGAACATATGAAGATGTTCCGGCGCCTATCCTCCGTTTTTGCTATTGCGACCATTGCGCCGCTGGCGTTGGCGGCCACGCTAGCCGCGACGCCCGCAATCGCACAGGCCGACCAGTTGCCCAACCCGGATTGGGTGGCATTGCTCTCCGACTACGAAAAGAACTATTGGCAGGCCCCCACCGATGCCGAACACGGTGGCAAGGTGCTCCACGCCGATACCATGAAGCTCGACGAAGATTTGGCCGTGGCCATTAACCACAAAGCCGCCGAAAATCTCGATAAGGATGGCCTGAACGTCCAACGCAAGCGTGCACTCGTCGACTCCGATCTGCAAGCCGAGGAAACCATGCCGGACGCGCTCGGTCCAGTGCTTGGCAAATATATGAGCGAAGGGCTCAAATCCGGGAAACTCAACGCCGTCGCCGATATCTTCTCCTTTAACGTGGCCTCCACCTACGCCTCAAAACGTGCGGCCATGCATCCGCGCCCCTATCTGAACCGTGCGGAAAGCAGCTACGGCGGCACTAACGATCTCGCCGGACTGCCCGCCACGCTCGATATCAAACAATCGCCCTCATGGCTCGAACACATGCCCGGCTACTCGAACTTGCAGAAAAACAGTTCCTACCCCTCCGGCCACACTACCGGCGCCTATTCGTGGGGTATCGCGCTGGCCGGAATGATTCCCGAACTTGCGCCGCAAATCATGGCCCGCACTTCGGAGGCCGGCAACAACCGCATCGTGCTCGGCGTGCATTATCCGCTTGACATCATGGGCGGGCGCATTGGCGCATCCGCCCAGAACGGGCAGTACTGGCATAACGAATTCGCTTCGTCCATCGTGCCCGCGTCCCGGCAGCTGCGCGACTATCTGGTGTCCCGCTGTGCCGCGGACGGCCACGGCACTACCCTCGCCGCCTGCATCGCCAACACCAAGGCCTCCGGTTCGGGCGGCTACACCAACGATTTTCTGGACCCAGTGGCCACCGAGCCGGTCGTGGACCAAGCCTCGGCCGTGCGCGTCTACACCGCACGCCTGACCTACACCTTCCCGCAAGACGCCGCCCATTCCGGCGCTGATCTCGTGGCCCCGCGCGGGGCGGCGGACGTGCTGCGACTGGCCTATCCCGAACTGCACGCCGATCAGCGCAACGCGATTTTGAAAGCCACTGCCTTGGATTCCGGATACCCCCTATGGCAATCGAGCGACGGCTGGCAGCGTATCAACTGGGCCAAAGCCCTGTGCGCCCGCGTCACCTTGGATAAGCACGGCGATGTGGCCAAGGTCGAGACCGCCGACCAGGTGGCGCTTACCGGCCCGAGTGTGGTCAATGCCCAGTACGCCGACGCGGGCAATCACCCGGCGTCTGATAGCTCGGCGGGTGAGAACAGCGCCATTGCGGCCGGGCCGGATCTCGCCACCCTCCATGCCGCGCAACGACCGGCGTTGATCAGCGTAGCCATCGGTACCGCTGTAATCGCGATTGTCGGCGGAATACGGACGGTTCGACGCAAATCCAAGAACCAGCTTCAGCAGTAATTCAGCCAAAGTTCAGTTTGGAGATTTACCGAGTTTGCCTTCATACGGTGTCGGCTTCATCTCCCTCCCATACCCTCGGGATTGCCGACGGTGCCAGGTATTGGCGCAAAGCCAACAATTACGGTCCGAACGACTGCATGCCTATAGATTTGCAGTAACAAGTGAAATGTGAATGTCGCTACGTTGCTAGGTCTCCTGAGTTACAAGACGTACAATCGGGAGCATGGCCAAGGACGACGACAGAACCAACAAGCCTGAAGAGGCCGGCAAGTGGGGTACAGCCGGAAAATCCTCAGGAAAAAACAACAAGAACGGCAAGGGAAAGGAATCCAAAACCGATCGACGGATCGACAAGGTATTACAGCTCGCGGCGGATAGCATAGACACCATCGACTCCAGTGCCAGCGTGCCTGAACGACTGGCACGTGCGGCGAAATCCAGTGAACTGCTCAGCGCCGTATGGTCGTTGCCGCCTGCTCAACGTCTTATGTTCCACCACGGCATGCAGGTCACTGATGTCGAAGGCGATTCCACTCCCGGATTCGACGGCAATAAAGAGGACGCCGAGAAGTTCATTTCGATCAGCGCCTCCGAAATCGCCCGATACCAGCGGCTCATGTACGCGAATGGCGTCAAAGGCTCGACACGGCGGCTGCTCATCGTGCTGCAAGGCATGGATGCCTCCGGCAAGGGCGGCATTGTGCGTCACGTGTTCAGCCAAGGCGACCCGATGGGCATCCATTACCATGGCTTCGGCAAGCCTACGGCCGAGGAGCTCGACCACGACTTCCTCTGGCGTGTGAAGCGTGAATTGCCCAAGCCGGGGTGGATTGCCGTATTCGACCGCTCCCATTATGAAGATGTGGTCATGCCGCACGTCTATGGCACCTATCCCGAAGACGTATGGCGTGCCCGCTACGACCAGATCAACGATTTCGAACGTGAACTGGCCGCCAGCGGATGCGCCATCCTCAAGATCTTCCTCGTGGTAAGCCAGGAAGAACAGAAAAAACACTTTCTTGGGAGGCTGGATGATCCCACCAAGTTCTGGAAATTCGATATCTCCGACCTCGAGGCCCGCGACCGATGGGATGAGTACATGTTCGCTTGGCAGGAAGTGTTCGAGAAAACCAGCACGGCCGCCGCACCGTGGTACCTCGTTCCGGCCGATAACCGCTGGTATTCGCGAGCCGTGGTCTCCGAACTGCTGCGCACCACCTTGAAGAACATGAACATGACCTGGCCTCCCCTCGAACCCGAGGTGGACCCCGACGAGGTGCGCCGCCGGTTGGCGGGAGGCGCCGCATAGCGACGGAGGGTGGCTCGTGCCGCCGGAATAGGCCACTAGGTAGACTGAGCATTATGACTGACGAGAAGGAATACGGATCCCTGGGGCGGCTGGCCCCCGAATGGGACGGTAACGAGCGCGAACGGAATCTTACGGCCGATGACATCTACGAACGATTCTTCGGCTGGGTGGAAGACGTCAAAGGCATCGAACCATGGCCGCATCAGGAAGAGGCCATTATGGACCTCTTGGCCGGCGACCATGTGATTTTGAACACCCCGACCGGTTCGGGCAAATCGCTGGTGGCGCTTGGCATGCACTTCGCCGCCCTGTGCACTGGCCGCCGCTCCTATTACACCGCTCCGATCAAGGCGCTGGTGTCGGAGAAATTCTTCGACTTGGTCGAAGTGTTCGGCCGCGACAACGTCGGCATGATCACCGGCGACAGCCACATCAACGCGGACGCGCCGATCATCTGCTGCACCGCCGAAATCCTCGCCAATCAGGCTTTGCGCGAAGGCGCCCATGCCGACGTGGGCCTCGTGGCGATGGACGAATTCCATTATTACGGTGATCCGGAGCGCGGTTGGGCGTGGCAGGTGCCACTGCTCACGCTGCCGCAAACCCAGTTCCTGCTGATGAGCGCCACGCTCGGCAATGTGGACGCCATTGCCGACAAGCTCTCGGATCTGAACGACACCCCGGACGTGGATGTAATCGCCGACGCGCCGCGACCGGTGCCGTTAAGCTACGAATACACGCTCGATCCGATGGAAAAAACCGTGGAACTCGCCTTCCGCAACGGCGAAACCCCGATTTATGTGGTCCATTTCTCACAGGACGCCGCGCTGGAGACCGCGCAGGCGCTCGCCTCCACTGGCGTGTCCAGCAAGGAACAGCGCCAAGCCATCGCAGAAGCCATCAAAGGCGTCAAATTCACCACAGCCTTCGGCAAGATTCTGCAGCGGCTGCTGCGCACCGGTGTCGGCATCCATCATGCCGGAATGCTGCCTCGCTACCGCCGCCTGGTCGAACAGCTCGCCCAGCAGGGTCTGCTGCCCGTGATCTGCGGCACCGATACATTGGGCGTCGGCATCAATGTGCCGATTCACTCCGTGGTGCTCACGGCCCTGACCAAGTTCGACGGCACCAAGATGCGCCGCCTGCGCGCCCGTGAATTCCACCAGATCGCCGGACGCGCCGGTCGTATGGGATTCGATACCGAGGGACTGGTGATCGCCGAGGCTCCCGAATACGAAATCGAAAACCAGAAGGCCATCGCCAAGGCCGGGGGAGACCCGAAGAAGCTCAAGAAGGTCAAGCGCAAGAAGGCTCCGGAAGGTTTTGTGACCTGGAATCAGAGCACGTTTGACAAGCTCATCGACGCCGAACCGGAAACCCTGGTCCCGCACCTGAAAATCACGCATTCGATGGTGCTCAACGAAGTGGCGCAGGGCGGCGACGCCCGTGCCCGTATCGACGATCTCATCGACGATTCCGCGCAGACCCCCGACCAAAAGGAGCATCTGCACCAGCGGGCCGACGAGATCTTCCAAACCCTGTTCGATACCGAAGTCATCGAAACCGAGGACCGCAAGGACGGCGGCAAGGACTACTACATAACCCTTGATATGCCGGACGACTTCGCCCTCGACCAGCCGCTCTCCCCGTTCCTGCTGGCCGCGCTCGAACTGCTGGACCCCGAGTCCGACACCTATGCGCTGGACGTGATCTCCATGGCCGAGGCCACGCTCGAAGACCCCAAGCAGGTGCTACGTGCCCAGGAGCGTCAGGCCCGAGACAAGGCGATGGCCGATATGAAGGCCGACGGACTCGACTATGACGAGCGTATGGATAAGCTGCAGGAGATTACGTATCCGAAGCCACTGGAAGACATGCTCGAAGCCGCGTTCGACCAGTACCGCCACGATGTGCCGTGGGCCAACGACTACTGGCTATCGCCGAAATCCGTGGTGCGCGACATGGTGGAAACCGCCTCCGACTTCACCGGATACATCACCCGATACAACATCGCCCGCTCCGAAGGTACCCTGTTGCGCTACCTCTCGGACGCCTACCGCACGCTGGCGCGTACCGTGCCGCCCGAAAAACGTGACGAGCAACTCGAAGACATCATCTCCTGGCTGCGCGTGCTCGTGCGCTCCATCGACTCCTCGCTGGTGGATGAATGGGAGAACGCCGGCGATTCCGCCGACCAGTCCGAGGCGGCGGCCTCCTTGGCGGCGCCGGGCAAGAAGAACGCGGTGGTCGAGGACCGACGAGGCCTTATCGTGCTGATCAGAAACGCCATGTTCCGCCGTGTGCAGCTTATGGACCTCGACCAGCCGGACAAGCTCGGCGCGCTCGACAAAGACTGGGGCTACGGCGTGCACGAATGGGAAGATGTGCTCGACGACTACTACGACGAGCACGAGTACGTGGGCATCGGCGCCGAAGCGCGCTCGCCCGAACTGTTCATGTTGGATGACAAGCATGAGAACGACGAGCATACGTGGAAGGTGCGTCAGATTATCGATGATTCCGATGGCGATCACAACTGGGCCATCGAAGGCATCGTGGACCTCGACGCCACCCAAGACACCGGCGAAGTAGTCTTCCACGACTACAAGGTGAGTAACTGATTCCTTTCCTGGCTCCCCTCTCTGAGGGAAGCCAAGGTGTAGCTCGAACGTCTGTTCGAACACTGAGGTACTATAGGACTTTATGAGTGAGAACGATTTGTTTGGGGTGGCTGATGCGCCGGAGTCGATGACACGGCCGTTGGCGGTGCGCATGCGTCCACGCACTTTGGACGAGGTGATTGGCCAAACGCAGGTGTTGGGCCAGGGCTCGCCGCTGCGCCGCCTCGCCAATCCGGCCAGCAAAGGCAGTCTCACCGCGCCGAGCTCCGTAATCCTGTTCGGCCCTCCAGGCGTCGGCAAAACCACGCTCGCCACCATCGTGGCCGGCCAATCCGGCCGCGTGTTTGAGGAACTCTCCGCCGTGACATCCGGCGTCAAAGACGTGCGCGACGTACTCACCCGCGCTCACGAACGGCTCGTGTCACGCGGCCAGGAAACCGTACTGTTCATCGACGAGGTGCATCGCTTCTCCAAATCCCAGCAGGATGCGCTGCTTCCCGCCGTCGAAAACCGCGACGTGACCTTTATCGGCGCCACCACCGAGAACCCGAGCTTTTCCATCATCAAACCGTTGCTCTCCCGTTCGGTGGTCGTCAAGCTTGAGTCATTGGAGCCTGATCAGCTCACCGAACTGGTGCAGCGCGCGCTGACTGATGACCGCGGTCTCAAGGGCGAGGTCAAAGCCACGGACGAAGCCATCGCCGATATCGTGCGCATGGCCGGTGGCGACGCACGCAAGAGTCTCACGATTCTGGAGGCCGCGGCTGGCGCGGTCACCGGCGACGAAGCCCGCAAAAAGGGCGCACGCCGACCCATCATCACCCCCGAAATCGTGGCTACGGTAATGGACACCGCCACCGTGCGCTACGACAAAGACGGCGATGACCATTACGACGTGATTTCCGCATTCATCAAATCCATGCGGGGCTCCGATCCGGATGCCGCCATCCATTATCTGGCGCGCATGCTGAAAGCGGGTGAAGATCCGCGCTTCATCGCCCGTCGCATCATGATTGCCGCCAGCGAGGAAGTCGGCATGGCCGCCCCGCAGATTTTGCAGGTCACCGTGGCCGCGGCGCAGGCCGTGGCGCTGGTCGGCATGCCTGAGGCACGTATTATTTTGGCCGAAGCCACGATTGCCGTGGCCACCGCGCCCAAATCAAACGCCAGCTATAACGCCATCAACCAGGCGCTCGCGGACGTGGATGCCGGCAAGATCGGCGCTGTTCCGCTGTATTTGAGGAACGCCCCCACCAAGCTTATGAAAGAGTGGGGCAACCACGAGGGCTACAAGTATGCGCACGATTGGCCCGGTGCCGTGGCACCGCAGGAATATATGCCCGAAGAGCTGCGTGGCACCGAGTACTACCATCCCAACGATCGCGGCTACGAACACGAAGTCAGCCAGCGTCTCGTCCGAATCCGCACGATACTGCACGGTGACGAATCCGGGCGGGAGGCGTCGCGGGCCGCGGACTGACGGTCTTAGGCGCGCCGGCGTGAGGCGCGAATGCGGAACGCGGTGGCCAGACAGCACCAGCCAATCAGGCAGATAACCGTCATCGTGGCAAACGTCCATGTGCCGCCGACGGCAGTGGCATGAGCAAACTCAGCGGTGCCTTCTTCTCCTGCGCCGGCCTGAGCCACGGAAAGAATCGTGGAGAACAGTGCGGTACCGGCAGCGCCGCCAAACTGAAGACACGTGTTGAAAATGGCGTTGCCGTCCGGCTTGAACTCGGGAGAGACCTCCGACAGGCCACTGGTCATCACATTCGCATTGCCGATGGAATAGAACAGACCGAAAATGAAATAGAATCCGGCGAGCAGCACGGGCGTAAGCTGCATCGAGAACACCAGCATAAGCACTGGGCCCAAAATAGCGATGCCGATCGGAATCAGAATCGGCTTGACCGCGCCGAACTTATCGTAGAACCAGCCGCCAAGCGGGGCACAGACAGCGCCGACCAGTGCTCCGGGCAGCACCAGAGAGCCGGCCACAAATGCCGTGGTGCCGAGCGAGAGCTGTGCCACATTGGTGATGACATAGCCGTAGCCGATGGCGACCAATGGCAGCAGCAGATATGCGCAGGCGTGTAACAGTACGGCGGGATCCTTGAGAATGCCAAGGCGCAGCAGCGGGGAGAAGGCACGCTTGGAACTCATGGCGAACACGATCAGCAAGGCGAGGCCCACAATCAGACTGACAATGGCGATAATGCCGGAGCGTGTGGCTGACTTGCCGGACACCGCCGCACTGATGGACACGCCACCTTGGTTCAGCGCCAGCACCAGACCGACCAGCGCGACAACAATGGACCAAAGCTGAATCGGGTCAAGATAGGCAGCTTCGGTCGGTGTCTTCTGCTCAATGCACTTCATGCCGATGAATGCTGCGATTAGCACCAGCGGAATGGCGATGACGAAGATCGCGCGCCACGGCAGCACTGTGGTCACCGCGCCGCCGACGGTCGGGCCGATGGCCGGAGCCACGGTAATGACCAGCGATCCTACGCCCATCAATCGGCCGATCTTCGAACGAGGAGACTGCTCCAGAATGATGTTGATCATCAACGGCGTGGCCACGCCTGAGCCAATGCCCTGAATAATGCGGGCGACAATCAGCAGCGGGAAGGCTTGGGCGACGATCATGATCAGCGAGCCAACGATGGCCAGAATCACAGCCGCAAGAAAAATGGTTTTCAGTGCGAGCCGGCGCTTCAAAAACGAGCTGATGGGCATGGTGGCGGCCACCGCCAACAGATAAATCGTGGTAATCCATTGCACAGTGGCCGTGTCGACATGGAATTCGCGCATCAGTGCGGGGAAAAGCACGGTCATCACGGTTTCGGTCAGAATGCCAATGAAGGCAAGTGAGCCGACAGCCACAATCGCGCCGATAAGACGTGTGGGAATCTTCTCGTTATCAATATGCTGCTCAGGCATACATGCTCCTAAACGTTCGGTTGCAATGTATGGAATGTAAGGTTTACCAACCGGCGTAGGTACCTGTGCGTGCGGATAAACCGGCAATCGTACTGCCTTGGCTGCACGCTATGGAATCACAAAACCACCTGTGAGTGTACGGTTCGGGGCGGACGCTACGGTCGATGCGCAATGGGCTGTCCCTTGGTTGGGTGGGGTTTGATGGGGCGGGTTCGGCATTGGTCCGGCGGGGCGGGTTCGGCATTGGTTCAGCATGAGGAAACACGCGATAATATCCGCCCTGCCGCCTAGTTTGGTGAGCCATGGGTATTGAGAACACGCATAAGCTGATTGTCAACTGCCTGCCTCTCAACGAAGGAGAACGGCGGGCTTTCGCCAAGGCGGCCCGCGATGTGCCGCAGGAATTCGTGGGCGACGAAGCGCACATCGGCGACATGGTCTGGTCGGCCGCTGTTCCCGAGGAGCTTCGCTCCCGAGCTACCGCAGTCATCGGCAACTTCCCGGTCTCGCAGGCTTCCCAATACACCCGTCTTGAATGGTTGCAGACCTTCAGCGCCGGTGTGGATGCGTACATCCGCCCGGGTGTGCTGCCTCGCGGCACCATGGTCACCAATGCGAGCGGCGCGTATGGCCAAAGCGTGTCGGAACACATGTTCGCCACCATGTGGGCATTGATGAAGAACCTCAACCGGTATGCCTCCAATCAGCGTGATCATCAGTGGCGGGATGAAGGCCCGGTATTGAGCCCGGAAGGTGGCATCGCGCTGATTATCGGCGTCGGCGACATCGGGTCGCATTTCGCTCAGCTTGCCCAATCCGTAGGTATGCGTACCTTCGGCGTGCGCCGTCATGCGGATGTGCCGGCCAAGGGCATTGAAAAGATGTATGGCTTCGAGCGGCTGGAAGCACTGCTGCCATTGGCGGACGTGGTGGCGATGGCGGTGCCGCGCTCGCCGCAGACCCATCATCTGCTGAATGCGGATCGTCTGGGTCGTCTGAAATCCACGGCCATCGTGATCAATGCCGGGCGTGGCGACGCCATCGATCACGAGGCCTTGGCCGACGCCTTGCACAATGGACGGCTCCACGGTGCCGGGTTGGACGTCACCGAGCCTGAGCCGTTGCCGGCGGAAAGTCCGTTGTGGGATGAGCCGCATTGCCTGATCACCCCGCATGTGGCCGGCGGCAATCATTTGGAAAAGACTTCCGAACACATCATCCGCATCGCCCTCACCAACGTTTCCCGCTATGCCAAACAGCAGGAACTGTTGAATCTCGTGCGATACTGATTCGCCTGTATCAGGTGTACATGAACTCATGTACACGGCCGGCGTGTCGCATCCCACGGCGGCTGCGGCATCGAGATAATACCTGCGGAGGCGTGGTTGATCAGAGGCCCAATGAACGTGGCCCGAGGTCAGTCTCAGTCTGATAGTTCGTAGCCGTTGGCGTCTTTATGCCACGGCGAGCCGGGCTTGCTGCACAGGATGATGATGCCTTCAACAAAGCCCCAGATGGCGGCTGCGATTGGGCCAAGTCCGAGCAGAATCCAGCCGACAAGCGTCAGCAGCAGCTGGGCCACGGCCTTGCCGGTGTTGCCGAGATAGAAGTTGTGCACACCAAGTCCGCCGAGGAAGATGCCCAACAGGCCGGCAGCCAACTTGGACTTGGATGATTGCCACACCGGGGCGGCGGCATACGGAGCGGCGGTGTATTGCGGCTGTGCGTAGGCATTCGGCTGCTGGTAGGCCTGTCCATAGCCGGGCTGCTGGCCGTAGCCCGCTACGGGCTGTGCGGGCTGGCCGTACTGAGGCTGGCCGTACTGAGGCTGAGCGTACTGAGGCTGAGCGTATGCGCCGGCGGGCTGGCCGTATTGCGGCTGCTGCTGGCCGTAGCTTTCGGCGGCGGGTTGAGCGTATGCGGCGGGCTGTGGGGCGCCATAGCCCTGCGGCTGCTGTGCGGCATCTTGGCAGTACGACGGCTGTGCGGGCTGTGGAACACTGTCCGAACCGTACGGTTGTTGTTGATCATCAGTCATGTGGATCGGTCCCTTCTCAATCGGGAACGGCAGTACCTTCTTACCGTTTCTGCACAACATCATCTCACGTTTTGCACAATAGTAGAACCTGCCGCGCTACGATTGGGCCATGAAAAGTTTCCTGACCAGCTGGTTGATTATGACTATCGCCGCCGCCGTCATGGTCGCGGTGACTCCCGGCATGACCCCGGTGGGGGAGCCTCCGATTCTCGGCATCGCCGTGTTCGCTTTGTTCATGGCGCTGATTAATGCGTCAATCAAGCCGATTGTGCATCTGATCGCACTGCCGTTTGCGATTCTGTCTCTCGGGCTGGTCACCTTGATTATCAATTGGCTGTTCATGCGACTCGCCAGCTGGCTGGCGGTCAGTTTGTTCGGCGTGGGCGTCTTCGTACACGGTTTCTGGTGGTCGGTACTGGGGTCCTTGGTTCTGACCATTGTTGCGGGAATCGTCGGGTCCATCTTGGATCAGTGACGGTGCTCGCTGGGCGAATATGAGTAATGGCGGTTGGAATCGGACTGATTCCAACCGCCATTACTCATATCAAGCTACGGGATCGAGCAGAGCGAACATTACTCGCGCACCAAGCGGATATGCTCCACATCGTCGCGCCGGGAGCGACGGAACAGCACGAAACGATTGCCGATGGACTGCACCACTTCGGCGTTCAGCTGCTCGGCAAGCCCGGCGGCGGCTTCCTTGGCGGTCATGCCCGAACCGTCCTGTACCGCGCACTTGATGAGCTCGTGCTTCTCAATGGTCTCATCGGCCTGATTGACGGCCGACTCGGTCAAATCGTTCTTGCCCACATAGAACAGGGGCTTCAGCGAGTTCGCCATCGCGCGCAGCTGCTTGATTTGCTTCTTGGTCAATGCCATGGGAATTTCCTTACATCTTTCGTATAACCACACCAGCATAGCAACCGGTGCTGTCTGTGCTGTTTGCCGCCCTACAGCGCGATGATGGCCGCGATGTAGACGATGACGGCAGCGGCGAATACGAGATCTCGCGCGGCGATGGTCAGGGCACGCCAGTGGGTGCGGCGGATGCCCTCCTCATAGCAGCGGGCGTCAAGTGCGAGGCTCAGGTTGTCCGCGTGACGCAACGTGCCGGCGAAAATCGGCACGATAATCGCGCTCATCGCCTTGATACGCTGGGCCAGCGAACCGGTTTCGATGGAACCGCCACGCGCGGATTGGGCATCGACGATGGCGCGGGTTTCATCGGTCAGCGTTGGAATGAATCGCAATGCCAGACTCATGACCAGCGCGATTTCTTGGGCATGGATACCGAGCCGGTTGAGCGGACTGATCAAGGTGTCGAAGGCGTCGGTCATGGCGGTAGGCGTGGTGGTAGTGAGGAACACCGCGCCCAGAATGATTACCAATGCGAAACGGCAGGCGTACAGCACGGCTATGGTCACGCCCTGATCGGTGATGCTTAGCGGTCCAAGCACCACCACCGGCGTGCCGGTGCGTACCACAAACAGATTGACCACGCCCATCAGCCCCAGCAGGATCAGAATCGGATGAATGGATTCAAGCACCCGTAACGGGTTCAGGCGTGCCGCCGCGATAACGGCCAGGGTGATGGCAATGCCCAGTGCAAGCTGGAGGGGTGTGTTCACCGCGAACATCGTGAACATGGCGGCCAGGAAACCCACCATCTTCACGCGCGGGTCAAGTCGGTGTATCACTGAGTGCACAGGGCCGTTGGAGGATACGGCCGTGGCGGTGACGGTGGCCGTGACGGGGCCGCCGGATGCGGGGGCGGCAATCGGCATACGGACCACGCGGTCGGCGATTTGCTTGGCCTCCTCCCAGTCATGGGTGATGATGAGCACGGTCACGCCACGTGATTTGAGCATGCGCAACAGCTCATGGATGCGCTCCTTGGCCTGGACGTCCAGGCTCGCGGTCGGCTCGTCCATGATGAGCACGTCAGGATTGCAGGCCAGCACGCCGGCGATGGCCACCAATCGCTGCTGTCCGCCGGACAGGTCGAAAGGGGAGCGGTCGGCAAGATGCCCGATATGCAACAGGTCCAGTGATTCGCGCACACGGTCGGCCACCTCGGCCTCGGCGAGCCCCTGGTTGCGCGGGCCGTACGCCACGTCCTCGGCCACCGTGTCCGCGAACAACTGGTGCTCCGGATGCTGCATCACGTAACCCACATGCCGGCGCAATTGCGCCAATTGCCTGCGATTCGCCGGCTTCGGCCGTGCGTTGCTACCGCGTTTGCCGGTCGAGGCCACCGGAACGCCGGCCACCTCGATGCTGCCGGCGGTCGGCGCGGCCAGCGCGCACAACATGCGCACCAGCGTCGACTTGCCCGAACCATTCACGCCCATCAGTGCCACGGTTTCACCGCGCGCGATGGTGAACGACAGGTCATCGATAACCGCCCGTTTGGCCGAAGGATAGCGATAGGTCAGATGCGAGACGCGAATAATGGGGTCCGTCATATCACCGATGCCATCGGAGAGCAGCGGCAGTTCGGAGCCGTCTTCGCGCTCCCGCTGGCGGGGGCTGTCGTTCGTAGGACGACTGGGGGCGGCTTCTGTGCCGATGCCACCCTCGGTCTCGCTTTGCGAGACAGCCTCCGCCAGCGGGGGTCGATTATCGACGGCTGCAGTGACACCAACGATTCGCCCGGCCTCCATGCGCACGATGCGATCGGCATGAACGGTCTCATCCGGATGATGCGTGACATGCACGATTGTGGTGCCGCGCGCCTGCAAATCATCCAAAATGCGCATAACTTCGGCGCGTGCGGATTCGTCCAGCATGGCGGTCGGCTCATCCAATACCAGCATCGCCGGGTTCATGGCCAGCATGCCGGCGATGGCGGCGCGTTGCTGCTGCCCCCCGCTCATACGGGTCGGGTCGGACTGGCGTAAGTTCGCCAACCCCACGGCCTGCAATGAATCAACGATACGCTCGCTGATGAGCCCGCGCTCCAGCCCGAGATTCTCCGGGCCAAAGGCCACGTCATCCTCCAACACGGTGGTGACCAGCTGATCCTCGGGATTCTGGAACACCATACCGATGCCGCGGCGGGCAGCACGATAGGCATCGGCATTCGGGCCAGCTTCGTGCACGCGTTGCCCCAGTAACGTCACTTCACCACCGTCCGGCGCGGTCAATCCCGCAATCAGACGGGCCAACGTGGACTTGCCCGACCCGTTCGGACCGACCAAGCATAGGCGCTCGCCGGCATGGACCGTGAGCGAAACACCATCCAAAGCCCATGAGGTGCCGCGGTCATAGCTGAAACGAATGTCCTTGAGTACGGCGGCGGGGGAGACAGACTCGGCGGAAGCGTGAGGTTCGGCAGAATCGTGGAACTCGTCGGCGTCGAAGGAATGGGGTGCAACGGTCATGAAACAGTAATCCGTAACTGATAGGCGAAAACGCAGAATCCCGGCAAAGGCCGGAGTTCTGCGTTCTTGTTCTTTGAGTGGTCGTTGAGTGATCGTTAGTCGTGGCGGGCATAGGCCCGTCTCAGGCCAGTCACTGCTGCTTGGACAGCAGGTTGGAGACCGGCTTGTAGATCAGGAAGGTGATCACGGCGTGAATCGCCATCTTAGCCACGTTGAACGGTAGCAGAATCGGCAGAATCATCGCGGCCACAGCCTGGTAGGTCATGTGCGCGTAAATCGGCGTGACGATGAGGTTGCCCACCAGCGCCACCACGATGGCCAGCACCGCACCCACCAGAATGCCGATGGCGGCACCCTTGCGCGTACGGATCTTACGGTAGATGAACGCGGCCGGCACAGACAGGAACAGCGCCACCAGCACAGCCATCAGCGAACCCCACGGGTCGGCGAACATGTGCGGCACAAAGCCGAGCACAGACACGATTGCGGCGGCGGCCGGACCGTACGCAAAGCCGGCGATCAGGCAGACGATGCCGGACGGGTCGTACTTCAGCCAAGTGACCGGCGTAATCGGGAATTCAATGAAGCTGGTGACCATCGCCAGCGCCACGAACAGTGCATACATGGCGATACGGCGCGTGGACCAGCGGCCGGAATCGGCCACGCCAGTGGTGTGTGAGCCAAGTTTGGCGTTGGTGCTGGCGGTGGACGCGCTGGCCGAACCCTCGGCCTCGGGCGCCACAGAACGAACAACTTGCATGCGGATACGCGAAGATACGCTCATAATGAGCCCTCGTTTCTTTCATCCGGACTATACCGTTGGCTCCGGAATCTCACCGGATCAGCCGCTTGCGCGGGTCGCGGGCTTCCCGCCATCCCCGTTATGAAACCCGGGGTACAGGTTACCGCCAGTAAGGAATTGCACCTTCCCTGAAACTGACAGGCTTATTCATACGCCATGCGCCGGACGTACGCAACCCGCGTTTCACTGTGCAGAAATTCGTCTTGTGCCGGTCAAGTGCAACAATGGGAGCCATGGCTGAAGTGAAGAAACCCAACAACACCATCGACAAGCTTGCCCTGATCGTCACCACCTACAAACGTCAGCAGCTGCTCGAGGTACTGTTCGATTCGATTCTGGCGCTTGAGCAGGCACCGTGGCGCATCGTCATCGTGGACAACGAGCAGTCCGATCAGACGGCGGACATGGTCGCTGCGTTTGCCGGCAAGGTGACCGGCCAATGGGGCACCACCGTGGCCGACCAGTCCGGCAACGAAGAACGTGTGGTCTATGCGCCGCAGACCGAGAACCTGGGTGGTGCGGGCGGTTTCTCCGCCGGCGTGGCCAAAGCCTACGAGCTGGGTGCCGCATGGTTCTGGGTGATGGACGACGATGTGGCCGTGCTGCCGGACGCCATTGCCAAGCTGTCCAAGTGGACCGACAGGCACGAGGTGATTCAGGGATCCCGATTCGATTACGATGGCGGCCCGTTCTACTGGCAGTACGACTTCATTGTGCCGCTGGGCATTCCGAACCCGATTGCGCCCGCCGCATTCGGCCCGGCCGGGTATCGAGTGATGGACACGCTGTGCTTCGAAGGCGGCCTGTTCAACCGCCGTGTGGTCACGGAAATCGGTCTGCCGGACCCGCGCTTCTTCATCTACTGGGATGACACGATGTATGGCTACCGCGCCAGCAAGGTCACCAACCCGATTGTGGTGCCCGACGTGATCCTGCGCCGTACGCGCGAAATCGGCAATTGGGATATCGCCGGTGTGCGCCAGCTCAACTCCACATCCGACATGAACCGGTATCACATCATGCGCAACCGCGGATACATGGCCCGGTACTTCATGACCTATGGTGACTTCCGTCCGCTGGTGTTTGGACTGGGTACCGTGCTCACCGCGGCCAAGGAAGTCATTCGCCTGGTGATGGTGGATCGCGAGCACCTCAAGACCGGTTTGGTGCAGATTGCCAAGGGCTGGTGGGCCTCGCGCAAGCTGATGCACGACCCCACCTGGAAGCCCATGCCGTCGCTTGAGTGACGGCCATGCCCCGGCCCGTCCGGCGCGTCCGCGTGATGGTCGCGTTAGACTTGGGCGAAATCGTGGATCGATGACATATAAGGAAAGGAAGTCAACGATGATTGAGACCGCACAGGCTTTTGGCGTCGACATCGGAGGATCCGGCATCAAGGCCGCGCCCGTCGACCTCACCAAGGGCGACTTCGCCGAACCGCGACTGAAGATTCTCACTCCCGAGGTCTCCACTCCTCAGGCCGTGGCCAAAATCGTCAAGCAGCAGCTCGACCACTTCGAAGTGCCTGAATCCGCACCCGTTGGCATCGCCTTCCCCGCGCCGATCAAGCCCGGCCAGAAGCTCGACTTCATGGCCAACCTCGACCAGTCTTGGATTGGCGTGGACGTTACTGAGGTGTTCTCCGAAGCCTGCGGACGCCCGGTCGTCGTGGTGAACGACGCCGACGCCGCCGGCCTGGCCGAAGTCCAGTTCGGTGCCGCCAAGGGCCAGGATGGTCTGGTCATCGCCACCACACTGGGCACCGGCATCGGCACCGCCTTGATCTACAACGGCGCGCTCATCCCGAACACCGAACTCGGACACATCATCCTGAGCGCCAAGCATCTGGACGCCGAGAAGTACGCCTCCTCCGCGATTCGCGAGAACGAGGAACTGGGCTACAAGAAGTGGGCCAAGCGTCTGACCAAGTACTACGGCCTTATGGAGAAGTACTTCAACCCGGACCTGTTCACCGTCGGCGGCGGCGTGAGCCGTCAGAGCGAAAAGTTCCTGCCGTACGTGGATATCAAGACCCCGATTGTGCCCGCCAAGCTGCGTAACCAGGCTGGCATCGTCGGTGCCGCCTACTACGCCAGCACCAAGCAGCAGTGAGCTGAGTTATTTCTGCTGGCGCAGGAGCCGTATTGACCATATGTAAGGCCGTCCAAGTATTTCGGGCGGCCTTTTTTAATGAGTAATTCGTTCATTAGGTCGATTTTGTGTTCATTAGGTCACTCCCATTCCAGACCTGAATTGCAATGGGCTCGGAATGGCGGCGTTTCAAGCATCAACAATTGTGAGGCTCGACTAGCAGTGACCTAATGAGCGCGAAAATGACCTAATGAATGTAGCTAGGCCGTTATTCGATGTGGATTGAAGTCATAGTATGTCTGACGACTCCGCTGCCGTGCCGCACGATTGTCGTAGTGCTGGATGCTGGTGGATATGAGGCCTCGATATACCTGGCTCGGCAGGGGTGGTTTTATCGTGGGAAGGTATGAGCGTGCATTTCTCTTCTCGTGTGGATATTTCTGCGCCGAATCCCATTGCGGCGGCCGAGGCGGCAGCCAAGGCAAACGGCATCGCACTCAGCAAACTCAACGATTCCAATCCGACCCGCCACGGGTTGGCACCCGAATTGGTGCCGAGCGTGTATACGGCCGACCCGCGTGGACCGCGTGCGGCACGAGAATCATTGGCCGCATTCCTCAATACGGCAAACGTGGTAGACGCAAGCAGCCCTCAGTTGGCTTCGCCCGCCGCCGGCGAGGGCAGGAACGAGCGCCATGCCGTTTTCGTCAATGCGAATACCGCCATCGAGGGCGTTGACCCGGACGCCCTGTACCTGCTGAGCTCCACGTCCGAGGCGTATTCATGGCTGATTAAGTTACTTTGCAACGCCGGCGACGCGGTGCTGGCACCCAAACCCGGCTATCCGCTGATCGAGTCGATTGCACGGCTTGAATGCGTCGACACGGTCGAATACCAGTTGCAATTCGACGGCTCCTGGTTCATCGACATCGCCGAACTCGAGCGGCTACTCAGCGAGCCCGGTGGCGAACTCATCAGAGCATTGGTGCTCATCAACCCGAACAATCCGACCGGTTCGTACGTAAAACCAACCGAGCGTGCACATATCGTGACATTGTGCCGTGAACATGGCATCGCCCTTATCGCCGATGAAGTGTTCTTCGATTACTCTCTCGAACCTTTCCCCGGCGACGCACGGCTCGCGGGGGAGCGTGGCGTGCTCACCTTCGCCTTAGACGGATTCTCCAAGATGCTGGCCGCGCCGCACGCCAAAGTCGGATGGATTCAGGTGTCCGGACCCGACGAGGACGTTGCCGAGGCCCAGCGTCGACTGGACGTCATCGCCGATGATTATCTGCCGATGAGTGACATCATCGCCGAACGGATTCCCGCATTATTGAACGCCGCGCCTGCACAGACCAGACGGGTGGGGGAGCGCGTGCGCGATAATCTTGCCAAGCTGCATACGCTGCTCAATGCCGATCCCAACGGGCTGGTCAGCGTGCTACGGGCCGAAGGCGGTTGGAACGTGCTGCTACGAGTGCCCTCAGTCATCGATGAGAACGAAATGGTGTTGCGGCTGATTGACGAGCACCAACTCACCGGACAGCCCGGCTACTTCTTCGACATGACCTCCAATGGATACCTGGCCGTTTCCCTGCTGCCCGAACCGGACGAATTCGAGCGTGGCATCCGCGCCGTGCTCAATACCGTCGCCGCTTTGCTGCGATAGGCCGGTGTTTGCCGTCACCGCACCTGTACTCCACGTACAATAGCGGCATGGGATTCTTGTTTAGACCGAAAGAACTGCCACGCCCGGCATCGCTGACGTTCACTTTGAATCAGGCCGGGCATACGTATGATGATGGGCACGTGGGACTTGCTCCCACGGACATCACCATCAGCGAGCGGCGGGTGGCCGTGATCGGACTGAACGGCGCAGGCAAATCCACATTGCTGGGTCTGCTGGACGGTTCGTTGAAGGCCAACGCCGGTACGGTGACCATTGCGGGCGGTGAGGAACGTCTTGACCCGGCTGTGAAGAAGGACGCGAAGCGCATCGATAATCTGGTCGGCAAAGTTCGCCGCGAGGAGATTCCGAACAGTTTCTACCAAGCGGCGAATATTTCCGAGGCTGTTTCCGAAGCGCTGAAAAAGCACAAGGTGCCCGAGTCAGAACGTCATGCGCGCATCGGCAATCTGTTTGCGCATTTTGATCTGGCGCAGGTATCCAAGGCCAAGGCCAGCGAACTGGATTCCGAGAAACGGCACCTGCTGGCCATTGCGGCCGCGCTGAGCTTTGAGCCGAGTGCGATTGTGGCGGATGAGCCGAGCAAGGGATTGGATGAGATTGGCACCGCGCATGTGGCCAAGGCGTTGTTCAGCTACAACAAGCAGGTGATTTTCGCCACGCATGACACGGATATGATCCGCCGGCCCGAATACGCCATCGACCGCGTACTGGTACTGGACGAGCACGCGGTCGTGTTTGACGGAGCGCCGGCTGAGGCTGTGGCGTTTTATGAGGATCTGATTCGCCTCCGATACGAGACTAGAGCATCGTGAACCATGCTTGAACCTGATGCCATAGCGTCGGATCGTTGACGATCATGGCGTCGTCGCGCGCCTGCACGAAGCAACCCAGCACGGCTATGCCCAGCGCCCACAATACGGCCAGCACCACGACCCAGCGCATCAGCCAACGCCACGGAGTGACGCGGGCGATGCCATCGTCTGAAGCGGCGTCGTTGGCCCCCGCCAATGAACGTCCCGGCTCGCGCCCGTTGACCAGCCACAGTAGCCCCGGTATGGACGCCAGTGAGATCAGCCAGCCGAAATCGGCGGAATACCGCCATCCCAGACCGCCGACACGGCTGTCGAACACGATCAGCACCGCCGCCACGGCCAAGCAAGACATCAGCCATGGCCGCATGCCGTGCGTCTCCAATCTGCGCAGCAGGGGCAGCGCCAAAGCCATCACGGTCAGTGGCGTGGCCGTGAAAATCGCGCCGACCATCACCTCGTAATAGCCCCATTGCGGCATCGGGGCGGGAGAGCCCGCCAGCCACGGGAAACGATCCATGAAGCGCAGCGGCAGGAACAGGTAATACCAGATGTTGGCGGGCATATCCGCGGACGGGGTGGTATACCGGGTCATATCGGATACGGAGAACTGATACGCATTACCGAAATTGAACGGGGAATCGAACCGAACCATGTTCCACGCCATCAGAGGCGTCACGACGAGAATGGCGGGGATGATTACCGCAAGCGGCGCGCGCAACGCCTGCAACGGCTTGATACGGCGTGTGCGCAGACCGTTGCCCAGCGCGCGAATCTGCGGCCAGAACAGGGGGAACGCAAGCAATGCGGCCAAGGTGAACGTCGGTCGGCATCCGAAATTCGCCGCAATGCACAAGGCGCCCAAGGCCAGTCGTGGCAGGGAGAGAGGTTTGGCATCGCCCGCCTGCCATCGGTCCGATGGTCTCAGCGGGCGGCGGGACGTGTCCGCGCCGAGCCATAGCCATAGTCCCAGCGACGTCAACGTCAGCGATGCGGCGAACGGTATCTGATAGAAGTTCGTGCGATACAGCAAATACCCCACTTGCGCGCTCACCAACGATGAGACCACTACTAACGACGCGGCCGCCACCGAAGTCTTCGGCATCAAGCGATGGATGACGCGCAGCAACAGCAAGGAGAAGAAGATGATGAACAGCAGCACGAGAATATACTCGGCGACGGATGTCGGCAGATTATGACCGGTCAGCAGACGATAGGGGATGAACAGCAGCACTGCGGGCAACACGCCAAAATAGGAATACCAGTGACCGTCATAATACGCGTAATCCCAGTAGAGCGGACTGGCTCCATTGGCGAGTAGCTGGGCACGTGTGGCTACGTCATAGGGGTGCTCGGTGGCGGCCAGTTGTTCGGGAACCGGCAAGTCGAGCCAGGGCCGGCCGGCGACCAGCGCATCGGCCACATGCCCATACTGGTCGAAATCATAGGTGTAATCGCCGGAAACGTGGAAGACGAGCGGAGACGCGTACCACAGTTCGCGGATGATGGATGCGCCGATAAGTAGGGTAGGAATCGCCATAAGCCCCACGAAAGCAAGTCGTTGCCGAGTGCTGGACGGGTCAAGCGTGATACGCCACAGGCGCGATCCCGGCCTCCAGACGGCAATCATCAGCAACACCAAGGCCATGGCGAGCACGCGCATCCAATTGATGGCGAACGGTACGCGCACGTTGGCGCGGGCGTCGGTGACCGGTACGATCGCGCCGCGCTCTTCCTGAATCCAAATACGCACGATGCCGGCACCTGGCGCCTTGACATAATGGCTGCGAATAGCGTCGGGATTCATCGACTGGGCCCGGCCGGTGATGCCATCGACATCCGCGCGCACATGAATGGTCGCCAGCGGTTTGAAGACTTCCTTATCGTCGTTCGCTTCGGATTCGGCCTCGGCCTGCTCGCGGGCCTTATCGATGACCTTGCCGCTCGCGGTATCGATGCGTAGGTAATCCGACGTGCCGTCCGCGGTCAGTTCAAGATAGGCCTTGGTCGGATCGGTGACGGTCAACATGCCATCATTGCGGCGCGTGAGACCCGAACCCAGCGTGTTATGCACGGCGTTCGTATCCGTGCTCGCTCCGAGCGTACGCCAGAACGGCAGGTTGAACACGATGCACTCCATGGCGGCGACGGCGGCCAGCAAGGCGATCAGCAGGCGCGCCAAACGCAGCCGGTGTCGGGTATCCGGACGGCTGGTCATATGCCGTTCATGTTTCGACGGCATTGGACGGTCTGCGCGAGTGTGGTCTATGGAATGCACGCATTTATTCTATAGGCTTTATTCGGGCTTGATGTCGGGCAAACAAGAGACAATGTGAATCATGCCAAAACGTACATCGGACCATGGGAAGCACAACCGCGCGCCACTGCTGGGCGGGCTGAAGGATTCGATGAACGCGCTCGCGGCCGATCTGGGACTGTCCAAGCCGAAGAAGCACGATACGAATCCGTTCGGCGATGCCTTGCAGGAGACCAGTGAGCGTAAAGGCGGCATTATCGACGAACTGACTCGCCATGCAGTGGCGCTGAGTCCTGTAATCAAGCGACGCACCTTCCCTGAATTGGAGAACGTGCCGGAAGGGCTGGTGCTTGGATGGGCGCAGCTGCCCTCCACCAGAGGCCGTGGCTTTTCGCTTGGCATTTTCCCCGACCGCGATCATTTTGCGCAGGTGGCGTTCGCCGATACGCATGGCCGCGTATTCGTGGGCGCCGACCCCAACATGGACGTGCAGGATATGCAGGCGCGATTCATGTTCGGCAAGGAAAAAGAAGTGACTTTGCCGGACGGTGAGCGGCTGGGCGAAAGCGACGAGCCGCGTTCGCGTTCCGGTTTCTCCCGTGCAGGCCGTGGCCTGGGAAATGCGCTGCATCATGGGCGTGGTTTGGGGCGCGGCCTTGGTCATGGTGCTGACGGTGTGAAGGCCATTACCGGTGGCGTGGTGGGACGTGACGACACCGGACGCATGACATGGCTCGCCTCATGGCTCAAGGCCGGCAACCGGTACACGCTTGAGCAGATGCGTGCCAATCTGCCGCCTGCGATGCGTCATGATTTGGAATACCGCGATGCCATTACCATCGCGTTCTTCGCCACGTATATGTTGCCGCAGATCAATGGTCTGCTCATCGGATTCGGTTCCGGCAATATCTTCCGCCGTCTCAACCGCGAGGCGCCGATCGGTGCGATTCGCCGTTCGGTGCGTGACACTTTGGCGGCACGTGCCCACGGCATGCGGGCCTCCGGTCTGGAGGATCATTTCGCCGATCTGATGCGCGAAGCCGGCGCCCTCGACACCACGCCGGGGCTGGAAGCGGTGCATGGCGCCGAACCGTTGCACCTGTACACCTCGACGTATTCGAGCGGCTATTTCTTTACGTGGGATAAGTCCTTGGCATTCGGGCAGGCGCTGAAATCCTTGAAGATCGAAGGCAACCTCAACCGATTCGCTGCGGTGAGCGCTTGGCTGGAGCGCAACGCTTCCTTGGGGCGCAACCCTACGGAAGATACGGTGACCCGTGCCGAGGCCGCGCAAATTGACATGAAACTCATCGAAAACCCTGCGATTATGGCGCTTGACCCGTATGATGGCGAGCAGGAGCGTCGGGCCGTGCTGAGCCTGGTCGATATCGCCGCCCGCACGGCTGGACAGATTCGCAGTGAATTCCCCGATCCTCGAGATGTGCTGACCCAGCAGAACGTGCCGGATTCGGGTGTGACGAATGCTGCGGGCGCTGGAAGTACTGAGGGCGCTGTAGAGCGGGCTGATAGGAGCGACACCAACACTCAAGCCGCTCGGCCTTCGTATTCGCCGGCGAGGAGCGACGAATGGGTGTATCGTCAGACCCTCTCTTCACTGTTGCGCCGGTTACGGTTGCCGTATCGGTTTGATGTGGAGTTCCGGTCGTGCTTGGATTCGGGTGAAGTGGCCATTGGCTTCACCACCGCCGGCACCTCGATGATGCCCGATAGCCGGTATGACACCACTCGACGTACGTGGCGTGCGCTGAGCAGCGCCGAACGCGCGTCGATGAGCGCCGCCTACAACCTGCGTGTCGGCCTGATGATGGCCGCGCTAAGTTTCGGCACCAGCGAATCCGTACGCCAGGTGTCGTTGCACATCGATTCCATTGGTCTTGAAGAGGCGATTGCCGAACAGGATTCCGCCATCGAGGCGATGATGAGCGAGGCTTTAAGCGCTTTTGAACATCTGCGCAGTGGCGATTTGGGGCGTGTGGGTTCCAAAGCCGACCCCAAAGATGGTGATTTCCATGGCGACCCGACCCGCCCCATCACCCATGAGGAGACGTTCGGGCAGATGGCGTCCGGTGACGAACGCGGCACGACCGGGGGAACCGGCAACGGTACCGGACCGTCTGCGGATGCTACGGATCAGGCCTCGGTCGAATCCGCTGACGCCGATGGCGCCGCGTCCATCGATTCGCAGTTCGAAGATCTGATGAAGGGCGTCGATATCGACGAAATGGCGTTCGGCATGCCGGACGATACCGGCGCAGGTGACGACCTGGGCGGTATCGGCGGCGAGGGCGTCGGCACTGACGGTGCTGATGGGGCCGCCGGCGTGGACGATGATCCGATGAGCGTGCTGCGCCGCAATCCCACCGTGCGTAATATGGTCACCGTCACCTTCACCCGTGATGCCTTCCTCAAGCGACTGGACACCGCTGGGCTCGACAATCCCGAGGAAACCTACCGCATGTTCGGTGCCGTGATGGACGTGGACGGCGAAGGTGGTCTGAAACCCATCAGCGCCGACTTCGACTTGGCGGACAGCCGGTTCTCTCCCACCGGATCCCAGGAGGAGCCCGAACTGGCCGACCGTCAATTCAGCCCGGCGACCGCTCACGTGCTGGGCGCACAGAATAGTGCCGGACTGGCTATCCAGCGAGTGGGCCTACTGCAGCATGGCGTCAACGAATTCCACGATATCGCCAGGAACACGTCGCTCGGCTCCGTGGAAAAGGCCCAGCGAGCCATGCAGGTCATCGAATCGATATGCGATCCCGAACTGACCGGCTTGGCCTCACAGGTCACCAGTGCGTTGATCGATGGCAAGGACACACCGGACTTCACGTTCACGCTTGCTGACGATCTTGACAAGGAGCGTCTGCGCGCCCGAGACATGCTGTTCTCGGGCCAAGCCGATCAGGCCATCGAAGCGGCCGAAGCGGCCGTGTCCCATCTGGATCAGGTGTATGCGGCAGGCCATGGCGTACCTCGATACTTCAACTCCTATGCCGAGCGCGTGGTCTACAATCGACTGTTCGCCACATTGGACGAGCGTACGGTGCTCATCCCGGACAATCTGTTCTACGCACACATGGAGCTGGCTGACGTGTTGAGCCAGATCAAGGGTGCCGAGGCGGCCATCCCGCACCTCAACCGTATGGTGGCGTACGCGCCCGCCTACCCGCTCTCACATCTGAAGCTCGCCATCCAACTGGCCCGCAATGAGGATTGGGATTCGGCACGCGCCGCCTGCCTGAATGCTCTGCGCGTGGCCTTGGACCGCGACGATGCCGCGTTCGCCTACTACCGGTTCGCGTACGCCGAATGGATGCTTGACCGGTTCGACACAGCCGCCGCGGCCTACATTATGAGCGATCACATCGCTCCCGGGGCCATTGGTTCGCTGGAAAGCGAACTGCAGGAACTGGTTTCCCGTGCGGACTCGCAGTGCATGCCGGTGCCTGAATCGGTGGAGACGGCCGCCCATGTGCTTGCCATACATGGTCTGCCGGTCTGGCCGCATATCGAAGTGGCTGACATCGTGCGTGACGCCGCCCGCGTGTGCGTGGATGAAGGCATGTTCGTGCCGGCCCGCACGCTCTCGGTGGCCGTGGCCCGCATGAATGACGGTGAAGGCGACAACATCGACATCATCCAAGCCCAGTTCCTGCGCTCGCTATCCGCGTAGCCGCCTGAGGGGAGTTGACGGTATAGCCGGCCGAGGGGAGCCGAGCCCGCTAGGATAGACAACCATGAGCACGAACGAACAACTGGCATGGGATTTCGACGATGGGGATGTGGCCGAGGTCCGGCCTGATACCGGTATTGCACGTTTTGCCCCTGGCTCCGAACAATGGATAGCCGCACTGCAGCCCACTGACGACGACGCGATACGCCTCGACCGTTTCGACGTGAACACGATGACCGCTGAGGCCGCCGCCCGCCTGTGGGCTCGCGTGGCCGCATGGGTGGAATCCGATCAGATCGCCTACTACATCGACGACTCACCCGTCAGCTCCGACGCCGCCTACGACGCGCGCATGCGTTGCCTCGAACGACTCGAAGCGGCGTTCCCCTCATTGGACAATCCGCAGTCGCCCACCCATCGCGTCGGCGGCTCCTTCTCCAACGACTTCGTCTCCGTGCGCCACCCCAGCCGCATGATGAGCCTTGATGACGTCTTCTCCATCGAAGAGCTCAAGGATTGGTACGATTCGGTGATTCGCGACCTCGATTGGCCCGAATCCAAGCCCCTGCCCATGAGCTGCGAGGTCAAAATCGACGGCCTCGCCCTGAACCTCATCTATCGCAACGGCGTGCTTGAACAGGGCTTGACGCGCGGCGACGGCGTTACCGGCGAAGACATCACCCTGAATGTGCGAACCATCGGCTCCATTCCCGCCAACCTCGGCGGCCCCAAGGAAGACGTTCCGGACTTCGTGGAAATCCGAGGCGAAGTGTTCATGCGCTGGGATGACTTCCACACCCTGAACAACGAGCAGGAGGACGCCGGACGAGCGCCCTTTGCCAACCCGCGCAACGCCGCCGCCGGCTCGCTGCGTCAAAAAGACCCTCGCATCACCGCCACCCGTCGCCTGAGCTTCTATGCGCATGGTCTGGGGCAGCTCACCTGGGGGGCGGACCATCCGCGCGGCACCCATGATGTGGTCGCCGACCAGTCGCAGGCCTACGATCTATACACCAGGTGGGGCGTGCCGGTCTCCCCGCATAATCGTGCGGTGACCTCATTCCAGGAGATCTTGGACATGATCGAGTACTACGGCGAGCATCGCGGCGACATCGAGCACGCGCTCGACGGCATTGTCGTCAAGGTCGATGACCTGGGCCTGCAGCGCACCCTCGGTGCCACCTCGCGCGCGCCGCGCTGGGCCATCGCCTACAAATACCCGCCCGAAGAGGTCAACACCGAACTGCTCAACATCACCGTGCAGGTGGGGCGTACCGGCCGTGTGACGCCGGTCGCCGTGCTCAAACCTGTCTACGTGGCCGGCTCCACCGTGGCTCGTACCACGCTGCACAACGGATTTGAAGTCAAACGCAAGGGCGTTCTGATCGGCGACACCGTGGTGGTGCGCAAGGCCGGCGATGTGATTCCCGAACTGGTCGGCCCGGTGCTTGAACGGCGCAAAGGGCGTGAGGACCAGCTGCGCGAATTCGTTATGCCCGAGTTCTGCCCTTCATGCGGCGCGAAACTGGCACCCGCCAAGGAGGGTGACAAGGACATTCGCTGCCCGAATGTGGAAAGCTGCCCGGCCCAGTTGACCGAGCGTGTGATTTCGCTGGCCTCACGCAAGGCGTTCGACATCGAGCACTTGGGCGAACAATCGGCCATCGCTCTGACCAACCCGGAGGAGAACCGGCCTGATTCGGTGGCGACCTACGCGCCGAACATCACCGAGGTGCTGGTCGCCCCCGGCGAAGAGCCTGACCCGTATGAGCCGGTGGAGGGGCTGGAATTGCCGGCCGCGCAGAAGCCGGTGTTGTCCAACGAATCCGGGTTGTTCGACCTGACCGCCGCCGATCTGCGCGACGTGCGCGTGTGGCGTGAAGCCGCAATCGTCGAGGTGCATGAGACGGTCGGTGCGAACGGTAAGAAGAAAAAGGTGCGTAAGCGTGTCGGCGGCTCTGGCCTGTGGCATCAGGTGCCCGCCTTCTGGACCGCGCCCACGCCGGCCAAAAAGCTCACGGCCAAGCAGCTGGCCGAACGCGCGCAAAGGGAGGCCGCAATCGAATCTGCCGAAACACAGGGAGGTGCCGCCAGCGAGACGACCGGCGCACCTACCGGGGCTGAGGCTCCACTTGGTACCATGCCGGGCTTTGCCGCAGCCTCCTATCCCGAGTATGACGTGCCGGCCGACGCGGTCATCGTGCGCGTGGATCACAAGACCACGCGCACTGGCGTCACGGATGTACCGGTGATCATTCGGCCCGGCGAAAACACGCGCAAGATGTTCGACGAAATGGACAAGGCCCGTCACGCCGACCTGTGGCGTGTGCTGGTCGCATTGTCGATTCGCCGGCTCGGTCCGCCTACCGCACGCCTGATCGCCTCGGCGATGGGCTCGCTGGCAGCCATCGAAAAGGCCACGATTGAAGATCTGACGGCCATCGACGGGGTGGGCCCGGAAATCGCCGAATCGGTGGTGAACTGGTTCGCCGCCACCCGCGAACCCGGCGACTGGCGCGGCGCGACTTTGCGTGCTTGGCAGGCTGCCGGCGTGGGTGTCGACGAGGCCGAGACCAGTTCGTTGCCGCAGACGCTGGCCGGCAAAACCGTGGTGGTCACCGGTTCGTTGGAAGGCTATTCGCGCGACTCCGCCAAAGAGGCGATTATCGAGCGCGGCGGCAAGGCGGCCGGTTCGGTGAGCAAGAAGACCGATTACGTGGTGATTGGCGCAAACGCCGGCTCCAAGGCCATCAAGGCCGAGGAACTCGGCATCCCCATGCTGGGCGAAATCCAATTCGCCCAGCTCCTAGAAACCGGTAGCATCGACTGACTTGGCTCCCCTCTCTGAGGGGAGCTGTCGCCTTGTGCGACTGAGGGAAGTAGTCGTCCGCAAAACGGATGCGGGAATGGGAGAGGTACATCCGCAGCGCGTGCGCAGTGTGACTTACTCCACTCCCTCTGGCATGCCGCCGCATCACACGCTAGGGTAGAACAGGCCCTAAAGGAGGATACGGATTTATGAGCGACGCACGTCAGATCGAAGCCGACATCTACGAACGCCTGAGCAAGGTCATCGACCCCGAGCTCGGTCGTTCGGTCACCGACCTCGGCATGATCGCCGCCATCGAAGCCGCGCCCGCATCGTCGGACGCCGGCACTTACGACATCACCGTGCACGTTGAGCTGACGGTTCCCGGATGCCCACTGAGCGAGACCATCACCAACCAGATCAATGGCGCGGTCAGCTCCTATCCGGGCGCACAGCTGCTGCCTCATATCGAAGTCGGTTCGATGAGCCGTGACAAGCTGGCCGATCTGGTCGCCAACCTCAAGGCCGAACGCAAGCGGAACCCCTTCAGCAAACCGGGTGTCAAGACCCGCATCTTCGCCATCGCCTCCGGTAAGGGCGGCGTCGGCAAGTCCTCGGTTACCGCGAACCTGGCCGCCACGTTTGCGGCCCTCGGCTTCGACACGGCCGTCATCGACGCGGACATTTACGGCTTCTCACTGCCGCGCCTGTTCGGCGTGCATACACAGCCCACCAATCTGAATGGCATGCTCATGCCGGTCACCGCGTGGGGCGTGAAACTGATCTCCATCGGCATGTTCGCCGGTGCTGACCGGGCGATTCTGTGGCGCGGGCCGCGACTGCAGCGCTCCTTGGAACAGTTCCTGTCTGACGTATGGTGGGGCGAGCCGGACGTCCTCTTGCTCGACTTGGCTCCCGGCACCGGCGACATGGCGATTTCCGTGGCCCAGGCGCTGCCCAACGCCGAACTCGTGGTGGTCACCACCCCGCAGCCCTCCGCCTCTGACATCGCCGTGCGCTCCGGACTCGTGGCCCTGCAGGTGCCGATGAAGGTGCGTGGCGTGGTGGAGAACATGAGCTACTACGAGCACAAGGGCGAGAAGCTGGAGATTTTCGGTGCCGGCGGCGGTCAGCGCGTGTCTGAACAGTTAAGCGCGGCGCTTGGCTATGACGTGCCGCTGATGGCCCAACTGCCGCTGGATCCCGAAGTGCGCGAGACCGGCGAGGCGGGTCGTCCCGCGGTGCTGGATGTCGATGGCGCCTTGCGCACGGATGGCGTCGGTCAGGTCTTTCGGGGACTGGCCGAGCGTCTGCTGGAGCGGTGCTAAGGGGTGATGGTCCAGGAGCGGTGCCAATCGGCCAATAGAGAACGGTTCTCTTCGCGCCTATTCGCCGGTGTCGTACAATATCCCCTGGCGTGCTAACGAAAACCACATGAAAGGAGTAGCTGTGCCCACTTCCGAACATAAGGCCGACGACGCAACGCGGCATCTTACCCTGATTCCCGCTCCGGTGACATTGGAGTACACCCATGGTACGGCTTTGATCGGTCCTCTGGTGACGATCGAGGATGCCGATCAGTCTTGGGAGACGTTGCCGATCGAGCAGCTGTCCGACGAACTTCGGCACCGCTACGGCGTCACCGTCCTGAGGCGCCGCACACACGGCACCGTCATATCCCTGGGCCTGGATTCACGGCTGGCCCATGACGAATACACGTTGGATGTGTCCGAATCGGAGGGCATCCGTGTGCGTGGCGGCGGCGAAAGCGGGCTGCGGTACGGTCTGCAGACGCTGCGGCAGATCATCGGGCAGACCTCGCGTGCCATTCCCTGCCTGCATATCCAAGACAAGCCCGCGTTCGCGGTGCGCGCCTACAGTCTCGACGTGACACGCGGACGAGTGCCGACGATGGAGTTCCTCACCTGGTTCGTCGACCAGCTGGCCTTATATAAATACAATCAGTTCCAGCTGTATGTCGAGCATGCCTTCGCGTTCGTCGAGCTCAGCGAGGCGTGGCGCGGCACCGATCCGCTCACGGCCGCCGACATCACGTATCTGGACGAGTACTGCGCGCGTCGCGGCATCGAGTTGGTGCCGTCGTTGGCCACGTTCGGGCACATGTACATGAATCTGCGCACCCGTGAGCATCGCGGGCTGGGTGAGTTTCCCGAAGACGCCGACCGCCCGTTCAGCTTCATCGAACGCATGGAGCATCACACGCTGAACGCCGCCGATCCCAAGGCCCATGATTTCGCCTCGCGCCTGATTGAGGAATACGCGCCGCTGTTCCGTTCGAAGTCCTTCAATATCGGCGGCGATGAGACGTTCGACTTGGGACGTGGCAGGTCCGCGCAGGACGCGCCGGAAGCCGGCCGCGATGAACTGTATGCCGGTTTCGTCAGGGATTTGTGCGAAACGCTTGCCCGTCATGGTCGGCAACCGATGTTGTGGGCGGACATCGCGCTCGAAAGCCCGCGCACGATGGATCTGCTGCCCGGCGACATCACGATGCTCAACTGGATGTACGAGCCGCAGATCGACGAGAGCAAGATCCAGACCATCGCCACGCAGGGCCGTCGACAGTTCGTGTGCCCCGCGGTGCGGGCTTGGAGCCGGTTCTTCCCCGATTATGCGGGTGCCTGGCTGAACACGTATCACATGGCGTTGGCGGGGACCAAGTACGATGCGGAAGGCATGGTGGTCACCGATTGGGGTGATTATGGCCATGTCAACGATCCGCGTCTGAGCGTGCCGGGCCTGTGCTATGGCGCTCAGAACGCTTGGAATCCGATCGAGATCGATGCGCATGAGATGAACCGTCGAATCTCCGCTCTGGTGTATGGCGACGAATCCGGTCGCATCATGGATTGCCTCGCCCGCATCGACTCCGATGGGGTGTCATTCCCCTGGGACCTTGCCGTGCAGGTGCTGGAGCTGGAATACGGTTCCGGCACCGGCGCGCTGAACATGGATGTGGCGGCGTGCATGGAACGTTCGAGCGGCGGAAAGCTCACGCTGGACCGCACATTGGGATGCGATGACGCGCGCCGGCGGATGCTCCAGTGGAACCGCGAGCGTATCGAACGGCGTCGGGATTGCGATCAGGTGCTGCGTGACTGCGGCGACGCGTTCGCCGGTCTAGACAAGGGAGGCCTGACCGCGGAGTTCCTGTCGGTGATGCTGGACGGGCAGCGACTGTTCAACGAACTTGGCGAGGAACTGCTGGCGTTGGCCGACGGCAAGGACGTCGGCAGCGGGGCGAATCGTCTCGCCGCCGATCTGGAGTTGTGGTTCGAGCGGTATCGCGCACAGTGGCTGTCGGTCGGACGGCATGCCGAGCTCGCACGTATCGCCCACGTGGTGTGGTCTCTCGCGGACATTCTGCGTAGGGGCGCTCTGTAAGGAGCATGACCGAAGGCGGGGTCCATGCCCCGCCTTCGCTATCGCGCGTACTGGTCCTCGGTGGTGAAGCAGGTGCGATAGACCATGGCCATGATCAGACCGTCGGCCAGCAAGGTCAGCGCGGCGATGGCGCCGAAGACCACGAACTGGTATTTGGCGGCGTTCAGCGGATCTCCGCCGGCTATCACCTGGCCCGCCATCATGCCCGGGATGGTCACGATGCCGCTGGAGGCCAGTGAAGCGGTGGTGGGCAGCAGTCCCAGCCGAATCGACGAGATGACGGATGGGCGGGCGGACTCCCATGCCGTCGCCCCCAAGGCCAGCATCATATCCACCTCGTCGCGGCGTTCCTCCATGCTTTCATAGAATCGGCTCAGCCCGACAGCGAGCGCGGAAACGGTGTTGCCCAGCAGCATGCCGGTCAGGGGCACCACCAGCTGGGGCGCATACCATGGATGCGGGCGCACGATGAGTTCGGTGACCAACGCCAGCATGAGCAGCATCGTGATGACCAGGCTCAGGAAGATCGGTCCGGCAAGACCTTTGGGGATGCCGTGCGCGCGGGATATCACGATCTGCACCGCCGCGACCAGCATGACCGTCATCAGAGCGAACACCATCCACACGCTGTTCGAACGAATCACATAGCCGATGATGAATCCCATGGCGCACAGCTGCACGAGGGCGCGGCATGCCGACCACATCAGGGTCCTGCCGATGCCCATGTGCATGAGTTCGCTGATGATGGCCGCCACGGCCACCATGCCCAACGCGATGAGCAGACCCCAGATATCGATGTTGTAGGAATTGCCCAGATCGCCGCTCATGACTGCGTCTCCTCATTCTCATCGGCGCCGGCAGGCACCGCGTTCGCGTCCTGCGCCGCCGAATCCGTCATCTCGCGTCCGGTCAGCCGCCCCTTGTCCAGCATCAGCGTGCGGGTGGCCCGTCCGTCCGGCGGACGGTGACGGATGCGGATGATCGCCATGCCGCGTGTGGCGGCATCCGCCATGATCGTAGCCACCTTGGCCGCGTTGTCGTCGTCGAGTCCGGCGTCCACCTCATCGGCCAGCAGCACCTTCGGATCGGTGAGCAGCGTGCGGGCCAGGGCCACGCGGGCCGCCTGACCGCCCGACAGGTCGTGCGGGGCGCGCTCCAGATCGATGTCCTCGCAGCCCATCGCGTCCAACGTCGTGCGGATGCGCTCGTCGGGCAGCAGCTGCTCGGCCTTGCCGCCCTTGCCGCGAATCGCGAGCGTCCAGGGCAGGCGGATCGCCTCGGCCACGTTCTTGCCCGTCAGAATCGGCTTCTGCGGCAGGTAGGCGACATCCCGCCGCCACTGCTGCGGCGTGAACTCGCCGCTGCGCTTGCCTTCAAGGGCGAACGTGCCGTGCGCATGCGGGTTGAGTCGGGCGCATGCGGTCAGCAGACTCGATTTGCCGGAGCCGGACGGTCCCACCAGATCGACGATCTCGCCACGTTCCATGCTGAAGGACAGGTTGTCGAACACCGTGCGTTCGTTGTCCGCCGGCGATTGCGCGGGAACGACGCAGGACACGGATATGGCTTCGAAGAAGGATCGCATATTCATCCAGTCTAGTCGGGGCCACGTGGGAAACCCCAGCGTTCACTTCCTGTATACCCGGTGTGGCATAATAGCCAAGGCAATTTTTGGGCTTTGCCTAAGCTAGTTTGAATTTGAAATAGGTGAATAACGTGGCACAGACTACTAACGACATCAAGAACGGATCCGTCCTGAACCTGGACGGCCAGCTGTGGACCGTCATGAAGTTCCAGCACGTCAAGCCGGGCAAGGGCCCCGCCTTCGTACGCACCACCATCAAGAACGTGCTCTCAGGCAAGATCGTCGACAAGACCTTCAACGCAGGCATGAAGATGGAATTCGAGACCGTCGACAACCGCACCCTCCAGTACTCCTACGAGGACGGCGACAACTTCGTGTTCATGGACATGACCACCTACGATCAGATCATGGTTCCGAAGACCCTTCTGGGCGACAAGGCCAAGTTCCTGCTCGAAGGCACCGACTGCCTGGTCTCCTTCCACGACGGCACCCCGCTGAGCGTTGACCTGCCGGGCTCCGTGGTCCTGACCATCACCCACACCGAGCCGGGCCTGCAGGGCAACCGCTCCAACGCCGGCACCAAGCCGGCCACCGTTGAGACCGGAGCCGAGATTCAGGTCCCGCTGTTCATCAATGAGGGCGACCGCGTCAAGATCAACACCGAGGATGGTTCCTACACCGGCCGCGAGAACAACTGATCTCCGCATCCTCAACAGACGACCGACCGTATAAAGGACTAGGACAGCAGCAGTATGGCACGTTCCACCGCGCGCAAAAGGGCTCTGAACACCCTGTACGAAGCCGACGAAAAAAACCAGGATATTCTCTCCCTGCTTGACGAACGCATCGCACATCCCGGTGCCCAGACCCCGCTTCCCGACTATGCCATTGAAATCGTCAAGGGCGTGGCCGAGCACCGTCGTCAGATAGACATGACCCTGGACGAACACTCCACGGGTTGGAAGGTCCGCCGTATGGGCGTGGTCGATCGCAACATTCTGCGTATCGCCGCTTGGGAGATTCTGTTCAACGATGATGTGCCGGACAAGGTCGCTATCGACGAGGCTCTGGCATTGGCCAAGACCCTGTGCGATGACGATTCGCCCGCTTTCATCCATGGCCTGCTGTCTGCGGTGTGCACCGCCAAGAACGCAGCACCGGCACCGGAGTCCGTGGCGGAAGAGGCCGATGAGGAATCGTCCGATTCCGATGCCGCCGCATCCGATCCGACCGATGAGGGCGATGTTTCCGATTCGTCCGGTGCATCCGACGAGCCCGCTGCCCCGTCCGCTGAGATTCAGCCGACGGTCGATTAGTCATTTGTTGTTCAGCCTCCCCATTCGGGAGGCTTTTTCATGGGCGGACACTTGTGTCGCCGTACATTCTCAAGTCGGCACCTTGCCGACAGCCCCGCCAGCGGGGTGAGACTTTGCGCCCAACGGCGTGTGAGTCTGCGCTGGCCGTTAACCTTGGTACGAATACCCGAAAAACATAAGGGGGTTTTGGTGAGCCAGAACGAGTCCGGGACCATCGCAATTCCGATGTATGACAAGGACGATGCAGTCCTCGTTTTGGAAGATGGACAGGTATATGTGGGGGAGCCGTATGGCGCCCTCGGTGAGACGACCGGTGAGATCGTCTTCGCCACCGGTATGACCGGATACCAGGAGACGCTCACCGATCCGAGCTACGATCGCCAGATCGTTGTGCAGACGTTCCCGCACATCGGCGATACCGGCGTCAACAGCGAAGACCCTGAGTCCTCCCGCATCTGGGTTGCCGGATACATCGTGCGTGATCCCTCTCCGAACGTGAGCAACTGGCGTGCCGAAGGCAGCCTTGATGACGACCTCACCAAGAACGGCATCGTCGGCCTGAGCCACATCGACACCCGCAAGCTGGTGCGTCACCTGCGTTCCGCAGGCGTGATGCGCGCCGGTATCTTCTCCGGCGACGCCCTGACCGACCAGGCCACCGGCGCGCTCAAGACCATCGAGCAGCTGCTCGAAGACGTCAGGAACACCCCGCAGATGCAGGGCCTGAGCCTGTACGACGAGGTGTCCACCAAGGAGACCTACACCATCGAGCCATGCGGCGAGTACGAAGGCAAGGAGCCGCTGTACACCGTGGCCGCCGTGGACCTCGGCATCAAGGGCATGACCCCGCACCGCATGGCCGAACGCGGCTGCCGCGTGCACGTGGTGCCCTCCACCATCACCTTCGCCGAAATCGAGAGCCTGAACCCGGACGGCGTCTTCTTCTCCAACGGCCCGGGCGACCCGGAACAGGCCGGCCCCGAAATCGAGCTGCTGCGCCAGGTGCTCGACGCCGGCTACCCGTTCTTCGGCATCTGCTTCGGCAACCAGCTGCTTGGCCGCGCGCTCGGCTTCGGCACCTTCAAGCTCAAGTTCGGTCACCGTGGCATCAACCAGCCGGTCAAGGATCTGACCACCGGCAAGGTCGAGGTCACCGCCCACAACCACGGCTTCGCGGTCGACGCTCCGATCGGCAAGCAGGTCGACGCGCCGTTTGAAAACGGCAAGTACGGCAAGGTGTTCGTCTCCCACATCGATCTGAACGACGACGTGGTCGAAGGCCTGCAGTGCGTGGACATCCCCGCATTCTCCGTGCAGTACCACCCGGAGGCCGCAGCAGGCCCGCACGATGCGGCCTACCTGTTCGACCGTTTCTGCGAACTTATGAAGAACAACTCCAAGGAAGGTAAGTGATATGCCGAAGCGCACCGACATCAAATCCGTGATGGTCATCGGCTCCGGCCCGATCGTGATCGGTCAGGCTGCGGAGTTCGATTACTCGGGCACCCAGGCATGCCGCGTCCTTCGTGAGGAAGGCATCCGCGTCATCCTCGTCAACTCCAACCCTGCCACCATCATGACCGACCCGGAGATGGCCGACGCCACCTACATCGAGCCGATCGCCACTCCGATCCTCGAGCAGATCATCGCCAAGGAACGCCCCGACGCGCTTCTGCCCACCTTGGGCGGCCAGACCGCACTCAACGCCGCCATGGCGCTGGGCGAGGCCGGCGTCCTGAAGAAGTACAACGTCGAACTGATCGGTGCCTCCCTGGAAGCCATCGACCGTGGCGAGGACCGTGAACTGTTCAAGAAGGTCGTTGACGAGGCCGGCGCCGAATCCGCCCGCTCCGACATCGCCCACAGCATCGAGGAAGTCGACAAGATCGCCGAGAAGTTCGGCTACCCGCTGGTTGTGCGCCCGAGCTTCACCATGGGCGGCCTGGGATCCGGCATCGCCCACAACGAGGAGGAGCTGCACCGCATCGCCGGCGCCGGCATCCATTACTCGCCCACCGACGAAGTCCTGATCGAAGAGGGCATCGAGGGCTGGAAGGAATTCGAGCTCGAGCTTATGCGCGACCGCAACGACAACGTCGTGGTCGTCTGCCCGATCGAGAACGTCGACCCGGTCGGCGTGCACACCGGTGACTCCATCACCGTGGCCCCCTGCTTCACTCTGACCGACCGCGAATACCAGAAGCTGCGTGACATCGGCATCGCCATCATCCGCGGCGTGGGCGTGGACACCGGCGGCTGCAACATCCAGTTCGCCGTCCATCCGAAGACCGGCCGCATCATCGTCATCGAGATGAACCCGCGCGTCTCCCGTTCCTCCGCACTGGCCTCCAAGGCCACCGGCTTCCCGATCGCCAAGATCGCCACCAAGCTGGCCCTCGGCTACACGCTCGACGAGATTCGCAACGACATCACCCAGTCCACGCCGGCCTCATTCGAGCCGACCATCGACTATGTGGTCACCAAGGTGCCGCGCTTCGCCTTCGAGAAGTTCCCGGGCGCCGACCCCACCCTGACCACCTCCATGAAGTCCGTCGGCGAAGCCATGGCCCTGGCCGGCAACTTCCAGGAGTCCCTCGGCAAGGCCATGCGTTCCATCGACAAGCGCCACATGGGCTTCAACTGGGATGGCGAAAAGCCGTCCGCCGAGGAAGTGGCCGAACTGCTTGAGGCCATCCATACGCCGACCGAACACCGTTACCTGCAGCTCATGCGCGCCATCTGGGGCGGCGCCACGCTGGAGCAGGTGTTCGCGGCCACCAAGATCGACCCGTGGTTCCTGAAGCAGATCTTCCTCATCAACGAGACCGCCATGACGGTGCGCGAGGCCGAGACCCTGACCCCGAAGCTGCTCAAGAAGGCCAAGCTCGCCGGTCTGTCCGACGTGCAGGTGGCCCACCTGCGTGGCTTGGGCGACGAAGGCGAGAACACCATCCGCGAGCTGCGCTGGACCTACGGCCTGCGCCCGGTCTACAAGACCGTCGACACCTGCGCCGCCGAGTTCGACGCCGCCACGCCGTACTACTACAGCTGCTACGCCGACGAAACCGAGCTGCGCCCGCGCGAGCGCGAGGCCGTGATCATCCTCGGCTCCGGCCCGAACCGCATCGGCCAGGGCATCGAGTTCGACTACACGTGCGTGCACGCCGTGCAGGAGCTTGGCAAGGACTATGACACCATCATGGTCAACTGCAACCCGGAGACCGTGTCCACTGATTACGACATGTCCGACCGCCTCTACTTCGAGCCGCTCACCTTCGAAGACGTGCTCGAGATCTACGAGGCCGAGAAGAAGATGGGCCCGGTCAAGGGCATCATCGTCCAGCTCGGCGGCCAGACCCCGCTGTCCTTGGCCGCGCGTCTGAAGGCCGCCGGCGTGCCGATTCTCGGCACCACCCCGGAATCCATCGATTTGGCCGAGAATCGTGAGCTGTTCGGCGAGGTGCTCAAGAAGGCGGAGATGAACGCCCCGCGTTACGGCACCGCCCTGAGCCTCGAAGAGGCCATGGACGCTGCCCACCGCATCGGATACCCGGTGCTCGTGCGCCCGAGCTACGTGCTTGGCGGCCGCGGCATGGAAATCGTCTACGACGACAAGCAGCTCACCAAGTACGTGGACCGCGCGCTTGCCGAGGCCAAGGCCGATACCGTGGTCTCCGGCCGCCTGCCCTCCCCGCTGCTCATCGACAAGTTCCTGCAGGACGCCATCGAAATCGACGTCGACGCCCTGTTCGACGGCGAGGAACTGTACATCGGCGGCATTATGGAGCACGTCGAGGAGGCTGGCGTCCACTCCGGTGACGCCGCCTGCACCCTGCCCCCGTCCACCCTGTCCGACGACCAGATCCGCCGCCTGCGCGAAGGCACCTACGCCATCGCCAAGGGCTGCCACGTGCAGGGCCTGATCAACGTGCAGTACGCCTTCATGGCCAACACGCTGTATGTGATCGAAGCCAACCCGCGTGCCTCCCGTACCGTGCCGTTCGCCTCCAAGGCCACCGGCGTGGCGTTGGCCAAGGCCGCCGCCCGCATCATGGCCGGCGAGACCATCGCCGACCAGCGCGCCAACGGTCTGCTGCTGCCCAAGGGCGACGGCGGCGACATCCACCCCGGCCAGCAGGTCGCGGTCAAGGAATCCGTGCTGCCGTTCAAGCGCTTCCGCACCCCGGTGGGCAAGACCGTCGACATCCTGCTCGGACCTGAGATGCGTTCCACCGGCGAGGTCATGGGCTTCGACCGTGACTTCCCGCACGCCTTCGCCAAGAGCCAGCTCGCCGCCTATGACGGTGGCCTGCCGACCCACGGCAACGTGTTCATCTCCGTGAACGACACCGACAAGCGTCAGCTGCCGTTGATTGCCGTGCGTCTTGAGGAACTCGGCTTCAAGATCTGGGCCACCGAGGGCACCGCCTCCGTGCTCAGCCGGTACGGCATCGAGTCGAACATCGTGGATAAGATCAGCACCCGCGTGGACACCGATCCGGAGGCGCCGGTCGAAGTGCATCACGCCGCCGGATCCGTGGGCAAGAACGTGGTCGATCTCATCGAGGAGGGCAAGATCGACATGATCCTCAACACGCCGAACTCGCGCGGCTCCCGTTCCGACGGGTATTCCATCCGCGCCGCCGCCATTGCCGCCGATCTGCCGCAGTTCACCACCATCACCGAGTTCCAGGCCGCACTGCTCGCTATCGAGGCCGTGAAGCATAATGATTATCAGATCATGAGCATTCAGGAGCATTCGAAGCAGTTGTTCGAATTGGAGCGACGGGAGTTCTGATGACTACACCCAGCAGTGAGGAATTGCAGGCACAACGTTCGGATTTCGGTCTGCGATTAAGCAATTCAATGGCCAAATACGGGCCGCTGTGTGTGGGCATTGACCCGCATCGCAAGCTCCTCACCGACTGGGGATACAACGTCGACGCCGAAGGCGCCGAACTCTTCTCCATGCGTATGCTGCAGGCCGCCAACGGGCGCGCCGCAGCAGTCAAATTCCAGACGCCGATGTTCGAGCGTTACGGGGCCAAGGGCTTCGAAGCGCTCGAACGCGTGCTGTACGCGGCACGCCAGATGGGCGTCATCACCATCGTGGATTGCCTGCATGGAGGCCTGTCCACCACGATTTCCGCCATCGCGGACGCCTACTTCAAGCCCGGCGCCCCGATGCTGGCCGACGCCATCACCCTGCTGCCGTACTATGGCGCGCGCTCGTTGAACGGCCTGATTACCGAAGCGTTGGAAAACGGACGCGGTGTGTTCATCGCCTCCCTGACTTCCAATCCGGAAGGCATGAGTCTGCAGACCGCGCTGCGCCAGAGCGGCGACTACAAGGGGCGCACTGTGGCCTACGGCATCGCCTCCACCGCACAGAAGCACAACGTGGATATCGGAGGCATGGGCTCGGTGGGCCTTATCATCGGCGCCACCATCGGCCAATGGACGCAGGATTCCGGCGTGGACCCCTCCAAGTTCACCGGCCCGATTCTTTCCCCTGGCTACGGCTGGCAGGGCGCCGAGGCCAAGGACCTGAAAACCGTGTTCCGCGGTACGCGCGGCAACGTGTTGGTCACCGTGTCCCGCTTCATCGCCTCGCACGGGCCGGATATCGCCGCATTGAGCCAGGCCACCGAGTCGATTGCGCTCGACGTGCGCCAGGCCCTGATGGAGGCCACCGCCGAAGGCGCGGAGAATCAGTGATCAGAACGGAATCAGATGTCGCGGCATGCGTACGTGTGTATCTCATCGCGTACGTCGCATCACGATTCATATTCTTCCCTGTTCGTCGGGGCTGTAACAGTTACCGGTCATCTCGCCGGTGAGCCGTTACCACATTGGATTCATAATCGCTGCACACCACATCATCTCCGGAGGAACCCATGACTGAAAACACCCATGCCGGCCGTCTAATCGTCCTGACTGGCCCCACCGCAGTAGGTAAAGGCACTGTGGAGGCCAAGCTGCGCGCCGACCACCCCGAAGTGTGGGTGTCCGTTTCCGCCACCACGCGCGCTCCGCGCCCCGGCGAGGTTGATGGCGTCAACTACTGGTTCCTCGCTGAAGACGAGTTCCTGGCCCGCGAAGCGGCGGGGGAGTTCCTGGAAACCGCCGTGGTGCACGGCATGGCCCACTACGGTACATTGCTGGCTCCGGTGGAGGAGCATCTGGCTGCCGGCGTGCCAACAATTCTGGAAATCGATTTGCAGGGCGCCCGCCGCGTCAAGCAGCGCGCCGCCGAACTCGACTTGGAAGTGGTGTACGTGTTCATCGCGCCGCCGAGCTTTGAAGAGCTCGAGCGCCGTCTGATCGGCCGCGGCACCGAAACCGCCGAACAGCAGGCCCGTCGCCTGGAAACCGCCAAAGTGGAGCTCGCCGCCGAAAACGAATTCGACGTCACCATCGTCAACGAAACCGTCGATCAGGCCGCCGCCGACCTCTGGTCCGTCATCGCCAAGGAATACGGGCTGTAACGTGTGCGAATAGGTTCTGTTCGTACTGAGATGTCCATGCTTGGCATGGTGTGCTCATGTGATTATGCGTGTTCAGTCCCTGCCAGTCGGCCCTCACAATAGGGGGAGAGCCTGACGGCAGGGACTGATTCATACCGATACAAAGGGGCATGCGCCACCATTTGTGCGTCAACCGTTTGATATGCAAATGGGGGCACATGCATGTGTGCGCCATCTTCCAAAAACGTCGAATTATGCAAATGGGGGCACGAATAGGTGTCGGCGTGATGTGGTGTGGTGCGATGCTGCAGGTGCGGTGTGACATGGTGTGGGATGCCAGCGGATTTCGGGTGTTTTTCCTCTGGCGTCCCACAGAACCTGATGTACGGTGCCGTCGCCGGTTTGTGGGATTGGCAGAATTCCAATGGTTCTGTGGAATGGGGTGCGGGATGCCAGCCGTGTGCATCGTTTGACGTGCGTGGCGTCCCGCACGGTTGCGGGACGCCGGCCCCAAATTGGCCGCTAACCGTGTGGTATCCCGCATTTCTCCGATATGCGAGAGGAATCCGTCCACTATAAGGTCTCTAGCCCAGCGACTAATAGTTTTTCCTCTATGTGCGAATAATACGGGCTGTAACTACCGCTTTACCACCAACTGCTGGTGGAGAATTTCGGTGCTGTTTCTGGCCGGCGCCTGCTTCCAACGGATCGCTTCGGATTCGTGATGCTCGGTGACATAATGCCGCATCCATTCGAAGCACTGCTGGGTTTGGATGGCATCGCTTAATGCGCGGTGCTCCTCATTGTCCGCGATGCCGAAGCGTACGATCAGGTCGGCCAGACGGTGATGCCGCTGCGCGGGGAACAGGGCGCGGCTGATCTGCATCGTGTCATAATCCGCGCAGGCAAAGCCGCAGCCGGCGATATGCCGGGTGTTGTAATCCAGGAATCGCAGATCGAAGCTGACGTTATGACCGACAATCGGCTCAACGGCGGGACTGGCAGCCGGGGTAGCGAGCCATGCGATGAATCGGGGAAGCACCTTGTCAATCGGATCGAGGTCGGCCACCATCGCATCGGTGATGCCGGTCAGCGTGGTGATCTGACGCGGAATCGGCCGCAAGGGATTCACCAGCTGCTGGAATTGATCGACGATATGCCCCTTCCGTACGCGCACGGCACCGATTTCCGTGATGGCGCAACTGTTCGGGTAAAAGCCGGTGGTCTCCAGATCCAGCGCCACATAATCGGTGGGGAAGACGGCATCGTCCATGGCGATTCGCCCGCCGGCACCATGATTGGGCTGGGATGGTTGGCCGAAAACGGTAATGCCGGAAGTGGTCACGGAGGCTCCTCATATCAGTCGGTGTTCGGTGACTTATTGTACCGGCAGCCCGGTCTGACGGTACAATTTTCCCCTCCCGGATTTTCTCGGATATATTGGTTAGGCGGCCGGCAATTGCGCGGCGCATCGGGAAGGGAGCACAGCTGATGAAACAGATAGTGGCAGGCATCGTGGCGCATGTGGACGCGGGCAAGACCACGCTGTCCGAGGCGCTGCTCTACCGCACCGGTGAGATCCGCAAATTGGGGCGAGTGGATCACGGCGATGCGTTTCTGGACACCAATTCCTTGGAGAAGGCGCGAGGCATCACGATCTTCGCGCACCAAGCGTTGGTTGAACACGGCGACCTGCGACTGACCTTGCTGGATACGCCGGGGCACGTGGACTTCGCAGCCGAAACCGAACGGGTGCTGCGCGTGCTTGATTACGCGATTCTTGTGGTCTCCGGCACGGATGGCGTGCAAGGCCATACCGAGACACTGTGGCGTCTGCTGGCCAGATACGGTGTGCCGACGTTCATCTTCGTCAACAAGTGCGACGCCGCCGGATTCGCCCGCGAGGCCATTCTGGCACAGTTGCGCAAACGCCTGAGCGATGCGATATATCCGTTGCCGGCAATGGAACAGTTCACTGAGGGCAGCGCGGTACCGTTGGACGCGTTCGCCGAAGACATCGCCACCCTGGACGAGGAGGCGATGAACGACTATCTGGAACATGGCGTGCTGTCCGTGGGCAGATTGCGATCGATGATCGCCGTACGTGAGCTGTTCCCCGTATATTTCGGCTCGGCATTGAAACTCGAAGGGGTCGAGGAATTCCTGGACGGGCTGGAGACGTTCACCCGCGAACGTGAATGGCCGGCCGCCTTCGCCGCACGCGTGTTCAAGATCGCCCACGACGGCCAGCACAACCGTATGACGTGGCTGCGCGTCACCGGCGGTGCGCTCAAAGCCAAGGAGATCGTCTCCTCATCCTCGTGCGCCGCGGCGTCGACACCGTCGCCAGCGCAGGAGGATGATGGCATGGCGTGGTCCGAGAAAGTCGATCAGGTGCGCATCTACAATGGCGCCAAATTCGAGACGGTCACCGAAGTGCCGGCCGGCTCGGTATGCGCGGTGACCGGACTGACGCGGACCTTCCCCGGCGAAGGGCTGGGAGCGGAACCGGACGCCGAATCGCCGTCGCTGCAGCCCGTGTTGACCTACACGGTGTTGCCCGCCGGAGCTGAATCCGATACGGCCGGCACCTCGGGAGCGGCCAAACGCGGTGGCACCGGCCATGACAGCGTGAATCGGGACGATGCCGAGCATGATGCCGCCAAGTCGGAAACCGGCCGCAATGAGGAGAACGACACTGCCGGCCAAGACGCAGAGACGGACAATAGCTCGCCGGCCCTTCCCCAGTTCGATGATCTGACCTTGCATAAGGTCATCACCGCATTGCGTGAGCTGGAAGACGAAGACCCGTTGTTGCATGTGGTGTGGGTGGAACGGCTGGCCGAGATTCATGTGCAATTGATGGGCACAGTCCAGCTGGAAATCATCCAGCAGACCCTGCACGACCGGTTCGGTCTGGATGTGTCCTTTGGCCCCGGCTCCATCCTGTACCGTGAGACCATCACTGCGCCGGTCGAAGGCGCAGGTCATTTCGAGCCGCTCCGTCATTATGCCGAAGCGCATATCCTGCTGGAACCAGGGGAGCCGGGCAGCGGAGTCACTGTGGGCTCGGCCCTGTCCGAAAATGATTTGGACCGCAATTGGCAACGGCTGATTCTGACCCACCTGACCGAGCGTGAGCATCTCGGTGTGCTCGTTGGCGCGCCGCTCACCGATATCAAGATGACTTTGGTGGCTGGCCGCGCGCATCTGAAGCATACCGAAGGCGGCGACTTCCGCCAAGCCACCTATCGTGCAATTCGTCAGGGGCTCATGGAAGCCAGAGCTGGAGTCAGTGGCCGGCCCGAGACGCCGGTCGAGAGCCGGCCGGACACCACAGGGGAGGGCAACTGCCGACTGCTGGAACCGTGGTACCGGTTCCGGCTCGAAGTGCCCGCAGACATGATCGGCCGTGCCATGAGCGACATCCAGCGCATGGCCGGCACCTTCGAATCCCCGGTCACCGATGGCGAATACGCCGTGATCGAAGGCGAGGCGCCGGTGTCCGAAATGCGCGACTATGCGATGGATGTGAACCAGTACACGCACGGCCATGGCCATTTCTCCGCCACCTTCGGCGGCTACAAGCCATGCCATGACGCCAAACAGGTCATCGCAGCCGCCGCCTACGATCCCGAAGCTGATCTGGACAACACCCCCGACTCGGTCTTCTGCGCCCACGGTGCTGGCTACCCCGTCAAATGGTACAAAGTCCCCGAATTCGCCCACGTAGACTACGTCATGTGAGGTGGTGACTACCAAATCTACGGACGAATGAATCCGCTGGCCTCCAAGAATCGCTGAATATCGCGCATCTCCGGCATATTGATCGAATGGGCCATGCCCGGATACACCTGTTCGGTCAACGTGCCGTGCTCGCGCCAGAACTCACCCATCGCCGCCACCTGCGCGGCAGGGAAAATATCATCGATGGCACCATGCCCGTAGAACACGGGCGGCTTCAACGAAGCCAATTCGGCATCGCCCGCAACGGACCCCGGTGCCAGCCATCCAGAACAGGAGACGGCTGCGGCATATCGTTTCGGATTGAAACGCAGCAGATGCGCGGCCAAGAGGCCGCCCTGCGAGAATCCCATGGCAACCACCGGCCGAGTGGCGGGAATATGCTCCGCAACCCATGCATCAATGGCTTGGGCGGCCTCAGCCGCCTGCTTGTCCAATGATCCGCCCTCCGGCACACCCTCATGCGCCCACGAGCCGAACCACGTATATCCCATGCCATAGGCGATGGGTGCCTGCAAACTGGCGTAATCAGCCGAACCGGCACCGCAATAGTTCAGCAAATCGGGCAGATCGTATTCATTGGATCCCCAGCCGTGCAGCAGCACGAACACCGGGGCGGTTTCAGGACCGGTCAAACGGGTCAGAGCTTTGGTAATCTTCATAGCCTCAGTGTATCCACCGTTTAGGCGACAATATTGCCCTGATGTTCGCCCATCGAGTAACGTCCCATAAGTAATGCATATAGCGCAGCGGCCATGCCACGTGTTCTGATACTCTACGATGACACGGCAAGGGGGTCGTGGCAGGTATGTTCGGCCCCCGAAATCGTACATGGGCGGCTAAGACCGTTTATGCGCAGGAGAAGAAACGAGAAGCAAAGGAAGGAGCGCGCCCGATGACATTCGATTGGTCGTTCGTGCAGCGTTACGCGCCTTTCTTCGTCAATGGCACATTGATGACCTTATTCATATCCGTGTTTGGCATACTGCTTGCCGTCGCGGTGGGTCTGGTCTGCGCCGGCGTGGAAATCGCGCGTATCCCGGTCGCCCGGCAAATCGTAAGAATCTATATCGAACTCAGCCGCAATACGCCATTGCTGGTACAGCTGTACTTTCTGTACTTCGGCCTGCCCAAACTCGGCGTAGTATGGTCCGCCGAAACCTGCGCGATAGTCGGCCTCGGATTCCTGGGCGGTTCCTACATGGCCGAGGCGATGCGCGGCGGATTGGAAGCGGTGCCCAACGTGCAGCGCGAAACCGCATACGTACTGGGACTGACCTCCACGCAAACCATCACCCGGGTCATTCTGCCGCAGGCGGTGTCCACCGCCATTCCAGGCGTAGTGGCCAATGTGATCTTCCTGTTCAAGGAATCGAGCGTCGTCTCCGCCATTGCGCTCGCCGACGTGATGTATATGGCCAAAGATCTGATCGGCATGTACTACAGCACCTATGAGTCGCTGTTCATGCTGATTGTGGCGTATCTGGTGATTCTGCTGCCGATTTCCATCTTTGGCACATGGCTGGAGAGGAGGTTCGATTATGGACGGCGCTGAAATACTGCTCCAGCCGGGCGTATTCCCACGTCTGTTGCAAGGCCTATGGGTCACCGTGTGGATAGCCGGCGTATCCGTAGGCGCGTCCATCCCGGTCGGCCTGTTGGTGGGCTGGCTGATGACGCTGAAGAACCCCGTGATCCGGGCCGCGATGCGCATCTACCTCGACTTCATCCGCATTATGCCTCAGCTGGCGTTGCTGTTCCTTGCCTACTACGGTTTTGCTCGATGGTTCGATTGGAATCTCGATGCCACCGGTGCCTGCGTGCTGGTGTTCATCCTGTGGGGAGGCGCCGAGCTGGGCGATCTGGTGCGTGGCGCATTGCAGTCGATTCCCAAAGTGCAGTACGAATCGAGCTACGTACTGGGGTTGAGCCCGTGGCAGGCTTTCTCCCGGGTGATTCTGCCGCAGGCAGTTCGCCGTATGCTGCCGGCATCCGTGAACTTGGCGACACGTATCGTCAAAACAACATCGTTGGCCGTGCTGCTCGGTGTGGTTGAGGTCATCAAGGTCGGCCAGCAGATTATCGACGCGAACCGATTCCAATTCCCGACCGGAACCTTGTGGATTTATGGCGTGATTTTCTTTATGTACTTCATCGTGTGCTGGCCGCTGTCCATTGTGGCCCGCCGACTGGAAAAGAGGTGGTCGAATGACTGAACCCGAAACGACCTGCAAGGGTTTCGAGGTGGATCATCTGATCAAACAGTATGCGAATGCCGACAAGCCGGTGCTGGACGACATCTCCTTCAAGGTGGAGCATGGTTCGGTGCTCGTGGTGCTGGGTCCTTCCGGCTCGGGCAAGTCGACGCTGCTGCGCACCATCGCCGGTCTGGAACCGATTCAGGGCGGCACGATTTCCATCAACGATCAGGTGATCGATACCGGAAAACCCGGCACGGAACGAGCCGGACGATCCGACCGGTCCAGTGAACTGCGCACCCGTATCGGCATGGTGTTCCAAAGCTACGATTTGTTCCCGAACAAAACGGTGCTCGGCAACATCACCATGGCGCCGGTGCTCGTGCAGAAGCGAGACAAGGCCGAGGTGGAGGCTGAAGCAATCCGGTTGCTTGGCCGTGTGGGACTTGCCGATCGCAAGGACTCCTGGCCGCACGAATTGTCCGGCGGTCAGCGCCAGCGTGTGGCCATTTGCCGTGCGCTGGTTCTGCATCCGGAAGTACTGCTGCTCGATGAGATCACGGCGGCTCTCGACCCCGAAATGGTGCGTGAAGTGCTCGACGTGGTGCTCGAACTGGCCAAGTCCGGGCAGACGATGCTTATCGTCACCCACGAGATGCAGTTCGCGCGAGCCATCGCCGACCACATCATCTTGCTGGATGGCGGGCACATCGTCGAGGAATCGTATGATGCGCAGGCGTTCTTCGAACACCCGCAAACCGAACGTGCGCAGCAGTTCCTGCACACCTTCGAATTCGAGTGATTCGATTGTGCCATATCGACGTATTTGAGAAGAAATATCAATAACAACAAGAGAAGGAGAACTCAATGAGTATCAAGGTTGGGAGATCATTCAAAGCACTGATTGCCGCAGGTGCGGCATTGGTAATGGCGGCATCCATGGCCGCATGCGGTCCGTCCGCAGGCACCCCGAGCGAAGCGAAGTCCTCTGACACAGGCACCAGCTCCGGCGCCAACGCCAAGGCCCGCAGCCTCGACGAGATCAAGAAGAGCGGCAAGATCAAGATTGCCGTCTTCTCCGACAAGGCACCATTCGGCTACGTGGACAAGGACGGCAAGTACCAGGGCTATGACGTCTACTTCGCCGAACGACTGGCCAAGGATCTGGGCGTGAAGCCGGAATACACGTCGGTCGATCCGGCCGCCCGCGTGGATGTGCTCACCTCCAACAAGGTCGATCTGGTGCTCGCCAACTTCACCGTCACCGAGGAGCGCAAGGAGAAGGTCGACTTCGCCAAGCCGTACATGAAGGTGGCGCTCGGCGTGGTCTCCCCGCAGAACGCGCCGATCACCGATGTCGGCCAGCTCGACGGCAAGACCCTGATCATCGCCAAGGGCACCACCGCCGAAACCTGGTTCGAGAAGAACGCGCCGAACGTCAAGCTGCAGAAGTACGACCAGTACGCCGATGCCTACAACGCACTGCTGGACGGCCGTGGTGACGCCTTCTCCACCGACAACACCGAGGTGCTCGCCTGGGCCAAGTCCAACAAGGGATTCAAGGTCGGCATCACCCACCTTGGTGACGACGACACCATCGCCCCAGCGGTGCAGAAGGGCAACAAGGAACTGCTGGACTTCGTGAACGATGAGATCGTCAAACTCGGCAAGGACGACTTCTTCCACAAGGATTACCAGGAGACCCTGGCACCGGTGTACGGCGACGAGGTCAATCCCGACGAGATCGTGGTCGAAGGCGGTGAGGTCTGACGGACGGGTTCCGTCCAGCCGTTTGAACCGGATGGGGAACTGGATTATATCGCTTCATAACCAACGCATATAGCAACGCCGGCCTTCGGGCCGGCGTTCTGCATTACAGTCATATATGTGGCGCGGGGGAGTCCCGTGCACGGATGACGCGACACGTAAGGGGGTGCGCAATGACCAGATTCAATACTCAGCTCGTTCACGGACTGCCGGTTGACGACAATGACACCGGAGCAGTGAATCCGCCGATCTACAATTCGACGACATATGCCTTTGAGAGGGTCGATGCGATGCCCCGCTACGATTACGCGCGCAGCGGCAACCCCACGCGTGATTTCCTGGAGCGGCAGATCGCCCAGCTTGAACAGGGAAAGCGTGGTTTTGCGTTCGCCTCCGGTCTGGCTGCGATCCATGCGGTGCTCAGTACCTTCAAGCCCGGCGACCGTATCGTCGTGGGAGACAATATCTACGGTGGAACGTACTCGCAGCTCAATGAGTTCTTCACCCGTTGGGGGCTTGTGGTCGAATCGGTCAATACCAGGGATGACGCCGCTTTGGAGTCCGCAGTGCGGGGCGATCGCGCGAACGGCGTCGCGCCCGCCCGGGCCGTCTATTTCGAGACCCTGACCAATCCGCTGCTCAAGGTCAATGACGTGCGCGCCATCTCCGCGACGGCGCATCGTCACGGCGCATTGTCCATCGTGGACAACACGTTCGCGACCCCGTACCTGCAGCAGCCGCTTTCCCTCGGCGCGGATGTGGTGATTCATTCCGCCACCAAGTACTTGGCCGGCCACTCCGACGTCAATGCCGGTCTTGTGGTCGTATCCAGTGAGGATCTGGCCAATCGCGTGTACTTCGCGCAGAATCGTCTCGGTGGGGTCCTGGCGCCCGCCGAATGTGATTCGGTGCGTCGCGGCATACAGACGTTGGCCTTGCGTATGGATCGTCAGCAGGAAAACGCGAACGCCCTCGCCCGGTATCTGCTCGCTCACCCATTGGTCAAATCCGTTCACTATCCAGGATTGCCCGGTGCCGGCGATCAGCGGCTCGCAGCCAAGGGGTTGAAGGGCGCCGGCGGCGTGCTGAGCTTCGAAGTGGTGCCTGGCGTGGACCCTGCGGATGTGCTCAACAACCTGCACATCTTCCGATTGGCTGTGTCCCTTGGTGCCGTGGAATCGCTTGCGGAACTGCCTTGCCGCATGACGCATTTCGAACTGCCCCGGGAGGAGCGTCTGAAGGTCGGCATCACCGATGAGCTGGTGCGTCTCGCCGTCGGCATCGAGGATGCGAACGATCTGATCGAAGACCTCGGACAGGCTTTCGATATCGCCTATGCCCGATACAGGGAACGCCACATCGACTCCGATGTACTTGGCGCATTGACTCCGAAGGTGTTCGCTTGACGTGATATGGCCGTATGTGCCGTTACGATGGATGCGATGGGAAGCCGCGGACGAAGCGCGGCGCGCAGAAAGGACATGGCATGGCCATTGATGTGTACGGCGCCACATGGTGTGGTGATTGCCGTCAGGCGAAGAACACGTTGGATGAGCTGGGTGCGGCGTATATCTGGCATAACATCGAAGAGGAGGACGGTGCCGCCGATCGTGCCGTGGCCATCAGCGGCCAGCAGCATATTCCGGTGGTGCTGTACGATGATGGCTCCTTCCAGGTGGAGCCCTCCGCCAAGGACATCAGGAACAAGCTGCGGGAGTTGAATCTGCTGACTGACTGATTGGCAGGGCCCTCTTACGGCATGAGGCGTGTGCCACCATTGGATTGGTGGCACACGCCTCATGCGTTGTTGCGGTTGTGTGTGGACCGTACTTACAGGCTTCTGAATCGCGCCTGGCCGATGGTCACATCGAAGGATTTGCCGGCGGGGGCGTCGTACTGCAGTTCGGTGATGGCGTTGCATTGACCCTGGACGAAGCGCCAGACACGATGCCCTCCCACATCGAGATCGAAATAGTGCTCATCGGGCCGGTCGGCGTCCCCGCCTTCCGTGAGACCCAAACCAAACACGTCGGACCAGTGCGCGGCCACCGCCGCGGGGTCGGGCACCGCGAAAATCGCGCGACGGGTGTCCACTTCGCCTATGGCATGCCGGTGCAGCAGTCCGCCGCTCTCGTAGCGGGCCAGTTGCTCGGATTCGCTCGCACCCCAATCGATGACGAACGGATAGCGCAGGCCCCGATCATCGCCCTTGATCCAGAGCAACCGCCAGCGTATCTCCTCACCGGCGGCCGTCGTGCGATTGCCCGGAACGATATGGCCAAGATCAAGGCCTTTGGCCGTGAGCCGTTCGGCCGCCTGTTCGATGCCATGCACGTGCAATGCCGGACGATAGAATCCCACATACTCGGGCAGCAGCTCCCCGGCTTCATGGAATATCAGCCCATGGTCCGGCGTCTCCGACAAGGCTTCCTCGCGGTCGTACAATGCCAGGAACTCCAGATAGTTATCGGCGAAGTAGGCCAAGGAGTTCTCCGTGCCATGCCCCACGTGCTTGCCGCCGTATTGGGAAGTCAGCCCTGCGTCGGCGAACGTCCGTTCGGCGGACTTGAGGTCATTCACGAATTCGACCGTATGGTCCCAGGTGAATTGTTGCGTCATGATCGGCTCCCGTCTTTACTTTGCATCGCCGCCGAGCGCCGTGGTGCGCTCGACCGCCGCCAGCACCGCGGATTGTATGGATGCCGCGAATCCGGTTTTGTTCAGGGTATATGCCTCGGTGATTCCCACTCCGCCGGGGGAGTTGTTGATATTGAGCAGCACTTGAGGCAGCACGTCTTTCTGTTTGAGGAATTCGGTGCCGCCGATGATGGTGTCGAGCGCGATGGCTCTGGCCGCGTCCCGGGGCAGACCGGCCAGCACACCGGCATCCACGTAGGCGTCGATGAAATGGTAGACGATGTTCGGCGGGTAAAAACCGGTGATTACGTCGATAAGTCGTTCCTCGACATACAGTACTTTGCCGAAAGTGTTGAGGAACGCATCCACGTCCTCGCGTGCCGCGGCCCCATTCAGCGCCACGCCGCTGTAACCGTAATCCACGGTGGTGAGTGTGTTCGGGATGATGCGGGCCACACGCCACCCATGGCCGAGCCCTTGCTCAAGCTTGGCGATGGTATAGCCGGCTACGATGGAGATCACCGTGGTCTTCGCCGGGTCGAAACGTCGCGCCACTGAAGCGGCCACGCCGGCGACATCGTCTTGCGGGCGCACCGCGATTACCACGATGTCGGCATCCGGGGCGTCCGTCGGTGACGCCGTCTCGGTGTTGTACGTGGATGCCAGATATTCGGCGCGTTCCCGTGAGATTTCCTCAACCCAGATGTGGTCGACCGGATATGCGGCGGCCTTACGTCGCACCGCTTCTATGATGGCGCTCGGCATATTGCCTCCGCCGATGAAATACAGGTTCGCTCCCATCGGTTCACCTCTTCTGATGATGGATACGGATGTATGTCAGTTCCCGTAATACCGCATGGATTCCCGAACCGTCGTCGTTCCTTCCGAAATGGCATATAGGTGTTCTTGATAGGCGCTTCAAGGATGCAATGATTTCGCGGATGGATAAGACGCTATAAGAAATGCCTGTAATACGTGGGCGGCATTCCGCTTGACATCGGCATCGCCGATGCGCTTCGATGACGGATAACGTTGCGAATCAGGAGAAGGGACCCCAATATGGTCAATCGTCGCGCCGACTTCCACGCCATCGTCAATCATCAGTCCCGGACGCCGTATCTGGTTAGCGCCTGGCAGCATCTTGTCGGTCATGAATACGGTGCCGAGGAATTCGCCAAGGCCACCATCGATTTCGTCAATCGCTGGGATTGGGAATGGGTGAAGATCAATCCGCGCGCCATATACTATGCCGAGGCTTGGGGCTCTCGGTACGATCGCAACGATTATGCCGGATTCGTGCTGCCGAAGAAGATCGGCGCCGCAATCACCGAACCGGATGATGTGCGTGGAGTCAAGGAACTCGACGTTCGTGACAATGAGTATTTCGCCGAGGCTCTGGCCGCCGCCGCCCTTATCCGGCATGGCCTTGAGGATCGTGCCGTGCTGCAGACCGTCTTTTCGCCATTGTCCGTCCTGCTGCAGATCGCCGATCTGCCGCTGTACCCGGGTGACGATTACGCCACCGCGACGCTCCGCGTCGAAGATCTGATCTTCAATCAGCCTGGTGTCGCCAAGCTGGCGCTCGCCAACATCGCCCGCACACTCGCCTCCTATGCGCGTGCGTTGGTTCGTCCCGAGTCCGAAGGCGGAGCGGGACTCGACGGCGTGTTCTACGCGCTCACCGGCACGGTGAGCGAGGGTTATTTCGACGCGCAACGCTATCTTGAATTCTCCGAACCATACGATCGCATCGTGATTGACGCGGTGCATCGCGCCAACCCGGACGCCGTGGTGCTGCTGCACACCTGTCGTGCTGAATCCCACCCGAATTGGTTCGACGTGAAGGGTGTGGACCTGCTGCAGTGGGATCAGTATCAACCGGGAAACCCGCAGGTGGATGCCGACCTGACGGCTGTGCCGGTCGCCGGTGCCCCGTACGACCTGTTCGCGCCGGACGGTGACGTCGAACAGGTGCGCCGCGAATTGGCCAAGACCAGCGCGCTTCGTACGGGCAAACCGTTTTTGCTGGCACCAAGCTGCACGGTTCCGACCCCGGCGGGCGACGAGGCGCTGCAGGCATTGAGCGACATCCGCGTGGGCTGAGCCGGTCCCCATTTACGCTTCATGATTATTCGAATAGAGAAGGGAACATCATGACCATCAAGACAATCATCCGTACGGCGATCGCATCCGTGGTCACTGCGGGAACACTGATTGGCGTCTCCGCATGCGGCCTTGGCGGGGATGCCGCCAGCGGTTCCAGCGACGACACCGTGAACATCGGAGTCATCTATCCGAAGACCGGGCAATATGCGCAATACGGCAAACTGTTCCAGCAAGGCTTCGATCTGGCGGTTGCCAAGGTGAACAAGGATGGCGGCGTCAAGGGTAAGAAGCTTGGTCTTCGATACTATGACACGCAGTCCGATGCCAAGCAAGACGCCGCGGTGGCTCCCAAGATCGTGTCGGACAAGTCGATCATCGCCGTGGTGGGTGACTATGCCTCGCCCGCATCCTCGGCCGCGTCGCCCATCTTCCAGCAGGCCGGCCTCGTGCATTACGGTTTCAATAATTCGGCACCCACCTTTACCGATACCGGGGACCACGTATGGACTCCCCAGATCGGTCAGGACAAGTATCAGAAGACCAACGCGGATATAGTGGCCAAAAAAGCCAAGAAGATCGCGGTGGTCTACATCGAGAACGACTGGGGCAAACAGGCCTATCGGTACTTCAAGCAGGAGGCCGAGAAAAACGGTACCCAGATTGTGTACGAGTCCAGCTATCTGCCCGACTCCACCGACTTGTCGCCGATTCTGATTCCGGCGCGCGATGCCAAGCCTGACGCGGTGGTCGACATCGGCTACGGGCCGGACGGCGCTCTGGTGATCAATACCCTGCGCGACAAGCTGGGGTACGACGGCCTGTACTTCGGTGGTCAGGAAACCAAGGAGTTCCTCGATCTCGCCGGCAAAAACGCCGAGGGTTCGATCATCACCGGATCCTTCTCCGCCACCGGCACCAAGGACGCCAAGGCCCAGCAGTTCGTCAAGGACTTCAAGGCCAAGTACGGCAACAACCCGGGCAATTTCGAAGTGACCGCCTACGAGGCGATCATCGATCTGGCCTATGCCGCCAACAAGACCGAACCGACCCGTGAAGGCATACAGAAGGCGCTGCAGACCGTGACGGATTTCCCGCTCTACCAGGGCAATGGCGGCACGTTCAAATTCGATCGGCAGAGTCGTCGCGCCGATAACATCGATCCGATTCTGCTCATCGTCAAAGATGGCAAGTTCGAACAATACGAAGGTTGATTCTCCGGGCTTTCCCATACACCACGAACGAGGTAACGCACACAATGTTTGATGTTCTTTTCGCCGGACTGATACACGGCAGCGCCTATGCGCTGGTCGCAGTCGGCATGTCGCTGATCTTCGGCGTCACCAACGTGGCCAACTTCGCCCAAGGTTCCATCGTGGCCGTGGGCATGATGATCGCCTGGTGGCTCGGTTCGTCATGGGGATGGGGAATCGTGCCCACATTCGTGGCGGTGCTCGTGGTTACCGCACTGCTGGGGCTGATCATGAACGTGGCGATCATCGCTCCGCTTGAAGGCCGTAAACCGATTGCGGCGCTGCTCGCCACCATTGGCGTCGGCCAGGTGCTCGACAATGGTCTGCAGGTCGTCTTCGGGCCACAGACCCGACCGTTCCCGAAACTGCTGCAGACCTATAACCTGCAAGTCGCCGGCGTGCGTTTCGGCACTTCGGACATCGTGATGGTGACGCTTGCCGTCCTCTCGATGCTTGGCTTATGGGCATTCCTCAAGTTCGGCAAAGCGGGACAGGCCATTCGCGCCACTTCCCAGGATCCCGAAGCCGCCATGCAGATGGGCATCCCGGTGAAGGCCATCCGTAACCTCTCCTTTGTGATCGGTGCCGTACTCGCCGGCGTTTCCGGCATCTTCGTGGGCTTGTTCAACGGCAACATCAATCCGATGAATGGCGGCACCATTGGTATGACGGCGTTCGTGGCGGCCACGATCGGCGGTCTAGGCTCCATCCCGGGAGCCGTGGTCGGCGGTCTTGTGCTCGGTGTGGTGGAAGCGTTCGGCATCTCTCTGTTCGGAGACGGTGCACATGACCTCATCACCTTCGGCGCGTTGATCATCATCCTCATCGTGAAGCCGCAGGGTCTGCTTGGGCCGAAGACCGATGTCAAATCCGAGCCGCTGACCGGCACGTTCCTGGGAGGCGGCAGGGCGATCACGCTGCCCTGGTGGGGTAATCTCATCGGTGCCGTGGCACTCGTATCCACCCCGTTCTTCTTCAATGACTACCTGTCCGGCGTGGGCACTCAGGTCGCCATCTATGCCATCGCCGCCGTGGGACTGACGTTGATTTCCGGCTCCGCGGGCCAAACGATTCTGGGCATGGCAGGACCGTTCGCCGTGGGTGCCTATGCCTCCGCGATTCTGGCCACGCAGGCGCATTGGCCCTTCCTGGTGGCGTTGCCCGCCGCAGGTGTGATCGCGGCGCTTGTCGCCTCGGTGCTCACCTTCCCCGTATGGAGGTTTTCCGGCCATTATGTCGCCATCGCCACCATCGGCGTAGGTGCGGTGATGGTGGCGATCATTCGCCTCGCCGAGCCGTTGACCAAGGGTTCTCTTGGCATTCAGGGCATTCCGTTCCCGAAGGTGTTCGGCGTCACGCTGTACACGCAGCAGATGATGTATCTGCTTGACGTGATCGTGCTGCTTGTCACGCTGGTCATCGTCATGCGTATCCGAACCGCTCATCTGGGGCGCGTGTTCGAGGCCGTGGGATCGGATCGCGAGGCTTCGGAGGCGCTGTCCATCCGCACTGGCGCCTATAAGGCGCTCGCGTATGCGCTTGCCGCGTTTTTCGCAGGTCTCGCCGGTTCGTTGCTCGCGCACCAGTACACGTACATTGATCCGACGATCTTCAACTCGAACATGTCGATTCTCATCCTGACCATCATCGTGCTTGGTGGTATGAACTCTCCGCTCGGCGCGGTGCTTGGCTCCATAGTGCTGATCGGAGCGCCCGAGTTGCTGCGTTTCGCTTCCGACGCGCGCATCCTGCTGTATGGCGTGCTGCTGGTGCTTGTCATCTTGTTCCGTCCCCAGGGCCTGTTCGCCCGGAAAGGCTGAGTCGCCATGACCGATTCCGAGACCGTATTTTCCACCGTAGACGCCGTGACCGGCATCGATATCGACAACGAACGCCTCGATAACGCGGATGATCTGGCTGAATATTCCGAAAGACACCGCCAGGCCGTCCTTGACGCGCCGGTGATGCTGCGCGTGCGCGAGCTCGACAAGTCCTTCGAGGGGCTGCACGCCGTCAACAAGGTCTCTTTCGACCTGCATCAAGGTGAGGTCATTTCCATCATCGGCCCGAACGGTTCGGGAAAATCGACCACAATCAACCTGATCTCCGGTTTTCTGCAGCCTGATTCCGGGCTCATCGATCTTGCCGACGAGCCGGTTGCCGGTCTGAGCCCTGCGGACATGTCTGAACGGGGACTGCTGCGCACCTTCCAGAACGGTCGTGTGTTCGGCGGTCTTACCGTCGAAGAAAACATCAATCTCGGATATCACCGGCGACTCGTCGCGGCACGCCCGTTCAAAAGCCTGCAAAGGTATCCGATCGCGCGTTGGCTGTCGTTGCTCGCCGAGACCGGCGTGGCGCTGGTTCCCGGACCGCGGACTCGGCGCGAAGCCGATGAGGTGAACATCCGCGTGGATCGGGAAATCGACCGTTTCCGTGAACGACTGAGCGCGCGTCGACGGGATTGCACCTACACGTTGTCGTACGCGAATCGTCGTCGTACCGAAATCGCCCGTGCCCACATCAGCGAACCGAAGATCCTGCTGCTCGATGAGCCGACCGCCGGCATGAACCAGTCGGAGACCGCCGAAGTGCTTCGTCAACTGCAGTATCTGAAAGCGCAGGGACATACCATCCTATTGGTCGAGCACAAGATCGATCTGGTCACTGCATTGTCCGACCGTGTGCTTGCGATGGATGGCGGCCGCGTCATCGCGCAAGGCGCCCCGGATGATGTGCGCAATGCCCCGCAGGTGGTCGAGGCGTATCTCGGCAAGCGGCGTGAAATGAACCATACCCGGGTCGCCGGGCAGTCGCATGTGCTTGCGATGCAGAACTCCATTGGCGCCGTCGTCGAAGTCGAGGACACCGGTGCCGGTACCGGACGAGATGAAACCGGGACGTTGGATGATGGCGGGGATGCCCTGCTTGCGCTCGATGGAGTGAATGTGTATTACGGGCAGGTCCACGCGTTGCAGAACGTGTCGATCTGCGTACCCAAAGGGGCCATCGTCTCTCTGCTGGGAGGCAACGCTTCCGGCAAGTCGACCACGATGAAGACGATTTTGGGCATCAATCATCCGAAGACCGGTTCGCTGTGGTTCCAAGGCGAGGATGTGACCGGACTGTCCACGCGCAGACGGGTCCAAGCCGGTATCGCCGCCGTGCCCGAGGCGAGGCGCGTGTTTCCGCAGATGACGGTGGAGGAGAATCTGTTGTCTGGCGCCTATACGCGACACGACAGGGAGGGTGTGGCCGGCGATCTGGAAGCCATGTACGATCGCTTCCCTCGTTTGAAGGAACGTCGTATGCAGCAGGCCGGCACGATGTCCGGCGGCGAGCAGCAGATGCTGGCGTTCGCGCGAGCCCTGATGAGTCGCCCGAAAATCATCTGCATGGACGAGCCGACGATGGGCTTGTCTCCCAAACTCGTCGAAGACGTACTCGAACAGATAGCGCGACTGCGTGACGAATTGGGCGTTTCCGTGCTCATGGTCGAACAGCAGGCCGAGCTGGCTCTCTCGATCGCCGACTATGGTTATGTGCTGCAGAACGGACGTATCCGGCTGCATGGCAAAGCCGGCGACCTGCTCGGCAACGAGCGGGTGCAGGAGGCGTATTTGGGAGGAGTGAAACAATGAGCGAAGCCGAAGGGATTGAGACGTCCTCGCATCCGTCCGTCATCGCCGTCACGCAAAGGAGGTTCCGGTGACCGCAGCAACAACCCAATCGGGCGCATCCCCGACGGCGTTCGTAGCACTTCCCGATGCTCTGAACGCTGATGTGCAGGAATGGTACCGCTGGTTCCATCGTCATCCTGAACTCTCCTATGAAGAGTTCGGCACCACGGCGCGCATCCTTGAGATTCTGGAATCGCATGGCGTTGAAATCCTCGAATCGGGACTCAGGACCGGCGTGGTGGCCATCGTGCGCGGCGCAAGCGCCAAGCCCGTCATCGCCCTGCGCGGTGACATCGATGGGCTGCCCATCACTGAGAATACCGGACTTGACTACGCTTCGGATAATGCCGGAGTGATGCACGGCTGCGGTCATGACTTCAACCTCACCGTGGCGTTGGGCGCGGCGATTCTGCTCAATGAACGGCGTGCCTCATTGCCTGGTACCGTCAAGATCATCTTCCAGCCGGCAGAGGAAGGTCGTGCTACCGCGGAGCGCCCCACGGGTTCCGTGCAGGTGCTGAACACGGGTGTGCTGGACGATGTCGAGGCGTTTTTCGGCACGCACGATGCAGCCGGACCGGTTGGGTCCATACTCATACGTGAGGGTGGCATCACCGGCGCGGTCGACAAATTCCAGGTTGCCATTCACGGCAAGGGCGCGCATGCAGCCGAACCGGAGGATGGCATCGACCCGATCACCGTGCTGACGAACGTGGTGCAGGGGTTGCAGGCGGTCATTGGGCGCAATCTCGACCCTAGCCATCCGCGGGTGTTGTCCGTCACCCATATAGAAGCCGGCAATTCGTGGAATGTGATTCCGCAGGATGCCTTCTTCGAGGGCACGGTGCGCACTACCGAGCCGCAGGATCGGGTTCTCGCCAAGAAGCGCGCCATCGCCATCATCAACAACACGGCCGCCGCCTACGGTGCCACTGCCGATGTCTCGTGGTTCTTCGGATCGCCTTCCGTGTTCAACGACGCCGGATGGACCCGCATCGGACGAGAAGTCATCGCCGAGCAGGGGCTTCACGCGGATGATGATCATCCTCAACTGGGAGGAGAGGATTTCTCATATTACCTTGATCGCAAGCCCGGCCTGTTCGTGCACATCGGTGCCGGTGAGACCGGTGCCGCGCATGGGCCGACGTTCCGGCCGAATCCGGCCGCCATCGGCTACGGCATACGCTTTCTCACGGCCATCGCGCAGAAAGCGCTCAACGAGTTACGATGAACGCACCCCTCCTATCATTCCGGTTGATACCGAACGATAAGAAATGCCTGTACCCGCAAGCACGTGTTACGGTGCTTCGCTTCCTACACTGGTGCCGTATCAGTATGGGCGTCCGTCGGTGTTCCCCTAAGGGACGGCGGCATGACATTGAGGGGATAATTCATGGCGAGGGATTTCGTTACCGCGGCTATTCACGGCGGCTATGACCGGGCGGCTCACGGTGAGGCGGCGAACCCGCCGATTTACGCCAGTGCGGCGTTTGACATGGTCAGCGCCGCGCATGGTGACGCGCTGGGTGCCGGCGAAGCTGAGGGCTTCTCGTACTCGCGTGTGGCGAATCCCACTGTGGATGTGTTCGAGCGTCGTTTGGCGGAACTCGAAGGTGGTGTGAGCGCGGTGGCCGTCGCCTCCGGCATGGCCGCGGTGTCGTATGCGCTGTTGTGTGCCGCCGAAGGTGGTGGTCGCATCATCTCTCCGACCAACCTGTACGGCGCTTCCGTCGATGCCATGGAGACCTTCTTCCCGCAGTTCGGAGTCCATGCCGATTTCGTGCGCGACATCAACGACCTCGATGAGGTCGCTTCGAAGATCGGGCCGGACACCCGTGCCATCTACACCGAATCCGTTGCAAATCCATCCACTGAAATCACCGATATTGAACCATTGGCGGAACTCGCGCATCGCAACGGTATTCCGCTTATCGTCGACAATACCGTGCCTACCCCGTACCTCTTCCGGCCCATCGAGTTCGGAGCCGATATCGTGGTGCATTCCACCACGAAAGGCATCACCGGGCACGGCAACGCCATCGGCGGAGTGGTTATCGACGGCGGAAACTTCGATTGGGCCAACGGCAGATTCCCGCAGTTCACCACTCCCGAACTGGTCGTCAGCGATGAACGCAAAGGAATAGCGCGCAGCTTCGCCAGCAGATTCGGCCGCGAGGCGTTCATTCGCCGTGTACGCATCAAATATCTGCGCACTTTCGGCGCGGTGCCCAGCCCGTTCAATACATACCTGTCGATGGTGGGATTGGAGACACTGGCTGTGCGTGAACGGCAGGAAGTCGAATCGGCCATGCATATTGCCGAGCATCTCACGCATGCGCCGCATGTGCTCAAGGTCAATTATTCCGGTTTGGGCAACACGGGTCAGTATGATCTGGTCGCCAAATACTTCCCCAAAGGGATCGGTACGATACTGTCGTTCCTCGTCGACGGCGATGAGAACAACGTGAGACGCATTCTCGACGGAACCGAGGTATTCTCCTATGTGCCGAACATCGGTGACGCGCGTTCGCTGATTGTCGATCCGGCGCGCATCACCCATCGTGAAGTGCCGTTGGAATATCGGCATGCCGCGGGCGTAAGCGACAACCTTATCCGCCTGTCCATCGGATTGGAAAACGTCGATGATTTGATTGCGGACCTTGACCAAGCCATTGCCAACGCATACTGACGTGTATCGCTTACGTATGCGGATAATTGTTCGTTCTGAGAAAAACCTGCGCTGTTATTCTTGAGGCGTTGTGAATTTGGGTTGTTGTATTACGAAAGAAGGAGCAGGACATGGCTATTGACGTCTATGGCGCAACATGGTGCGGTGATTGCAAGCAGGCGAAGAACACGCTTGAGGAGCTTGGCGCCGAATATACGTGGCATAACATCGAAACCGAGGATGGGGCAGCCGATCGTGCGGTGGCCATCAGCGGCCAGCAGCACATTCCCGTGGTGCTCTATCCTGATGGCACATTCCAGGTCGAACCGTCGGCTGTGGATATCAAGAACAAGCTCAACGAGCTGAATATCAAGTAAAGACAAGAGTTGTACGAGTTTGACGATCTGCTGCATCTGTGAGCGAACAATACGTCGGCGTCCGATGTGTTATTCATTGGTGTGAATAGCACTCCATAGGCACTGGATATAACCACGCCGAAACACAGGTGAGCAAGCGCGTCTACGGTAAGGGATTGTGCTTCGCGAACGAACGTTGACGTGCATAACAGCAGCGAAAAGAGAGTATCGGGATGATTCGGATTAGGGGAGTGAGCAAGAGCTTTGCCGACACCACCGTGCTGGATGGGCTTGATCTTGACATTCCTCGACAAAATGTGGTTACTGTCATCGGCCCCTCAGGCTCCGGTAAATCCACACTGTTGCGCATTCTGGATTTCCTTGAGCACGCGGATTCCGGTACCGTCGATTTCGGTGATGGTCTTGTGGATTTGACCACTACCAAATCTGCCGACATTCACAAGGTGCGTTCGAAAATCGGGTTCGTGTTTCAGAACTACAACCTGTTTTTGAACAAGACGGCATTGCAGAATGTGACCGAACCGTTGGTGTATTCCAAGGGAATCAAGCCTGATGAAGCCCGCAAGATCGCTATTGAGCAACTCGATCGTGTGGGACTTGCCGATTTTCATGATCGGTATCCGAGCACACTGTCCGGCGGGCAACAGCAGCGTGTGAGCATCGCCCGCGCCGTGGCTATGAATCCTGAGCTGTTGGTGCTTGACGAGCCCACTTCGGCATTGGATCCGGAAATGGTCAACGGGGTGCTGGGGGTCATCAAGCAACTCGGTAGCGAAGGCATGACCATGCTGATGGTCACCCATGAGATGCGGTTCGCCTATGAGGCATCGAATCATGTGGTGTTCATCGAAGGAGGCCATGTGGTCGAGCAGGGTGATCCGAAGCGGATCTTCGAACATCCGCAGGAGGAGCGTACCGTCGAGTTCCTGTCTTCAACCAACAATGTGCTGATGATTCCGGTGACTCGGTAGAGGCGTTTCACGGCTGTTGTAATTAATTGTGACAATATCAAGAGAGGGGTTTGTCATGTTCAATAATCAAGTGATTCGCAAGGCTGCGGCTTTGCTGTCCGGTGTCGCCGTGCTGATTTCGGTTGCCGCATGCGGTTCGGCTTCCGCTTCCAGCTCCAGTGCATTGGAGCAGGTCAAGCAGTCCGGCAAAATCGTGTTCGCCACTGAGGGCACTTATGCTCCGTTCAGTTACCATGACTCCAAAACCAATGAGCTGACCGGTTACGATGTCGAGGTGGCCAAGGCCATTGCCAAGGAGGTCGGTATCAAGGCCGAGTTTGCCGAGGGCAGCTTCGACTCCCTGCTTGCCGGTGTGGATGCCAAGAAGTACGATACGGTTGCCGATCAGATTTCCGCCACCGACGAGCGCAAGGCCAAGTATGATTTCTCCGAACCATACACCTACTCCTACGGTGTCGTCATTACCTCCAAGGAGAACCCGAAGAACGTCACTTCGTTCGATGACGTCAAGGGGCTTCGCGCCGCTGAAACCGGTACCTCCAACTGGAACAAGACCGCTCAGGAGAAGGGCGCTACTATCGTTCAGGTTAACGATTTTGGTCAGCAGGTCGATGCCATCACGTCCGGTCGTGCAGATGTGTCATTGAACGATGGCCTTGCTGCGCTCGACTACCTGAAGCAGAAGCCGGATGCGGACATCAAGATTGCCGCCAAGTCCGAGAAGACTCCGGCCGCCTACCTGCCGTTCCGCAAGGGCAGCGATGACTTGGTCAAGGAAGTCAACAAAGCCATTGTCAAGCTGCAGAAGGATGGCACATTGACCAAGATCTCCGAAAAGTACTTTGGCGAGGACTTCTCTCAGGAGTGACATGTTTCCCGGCTCTCCTGTAATTAGGGGAGCCGGGAAATATGAGCTGGCCTCGTGAAGATTACGAGCAGGTGCAACATATACCACACAACAAAGGATGACCAATGGACGCACGAGTATGGGGAATAGTCGTAGATTCCTTTGCTAAGCTACTGATTCCCGGTATCACTGTGACCATTCCGCTGACGCTGATTTCCTTCGCTCTCGGTTTGATACTGGCGATTGTGGTGGCGCTGGTGCGTGTGGCTAAAGTACCTGTGGCCTCCCAAATCGCGTGGTTCTACATTTGGGTGTTTCGTGGTACGCCGTTGCTGGTGCAGTTGTTCGTTATCTTCTTTGGATTGCCGTCTGTTGGCATTACGATTCCGGCATTGCCTTCCGCGGTAATCGCGTTCTCGCTGAATGTGGGCGCCTATGCCGCCGAAACATTGCGTGGTGCGATTCTTGCCGTGCCTAAGGGGCAGCTTGAAGCTGGCTTGGCGGCGAACATGCCGTATGTGACGATTATGCGCCGCATTATTCTGCCGCAAGCATTCCGCTCCGCCTTCCCTGCATTGTTCAACTCCTTCATCGCATTGGTCAAGGACACGTCTCTCGCGGCGAACATCACCGTGGTGGAAATGTTCATGACGGCCCAGCGCATTGTGGCGATTTACTACGAGCCGCTGGTCCTATACATTGAAGTGGGCTTGATCTACTTGCTCTTCTGCACGTTGCTTGGATGGCTTCAGGATTACTGCGAGAAGAAGCTCAACGAACACTTCTGATGTGTTTATATGGCGGCAGTGCTTGATTCAAGTCGGGTGTTTCCTTGGTTGAAATGCCCGACTTTGTTGTTTCTGACGTGCGACTTGGCTGCTTCAAATAATAGTGCACAAGATGTGGATGCCGGAGTGAACGGAACATGAAATCTGACGTTCGCTTTCTTGGACTTGCCTGTGAGAGCTATCAGTTACCGGGCGTGCGCTGGTAGCATGGATGGTGTTGGGGCGCGGCACAACGATATGCCGTGCTTGACCCTTGTGAGAGGAGTTTTATATGACCATCGCAAGTATGTTGGGCGGAACCATGCTGTTGGTGCTGATTCTATTAGTCGTTCTTATCGTGCTGCTGGCCGCCGCATTGTTCATCGTGCCGCAGCAGCAGGCGTATATCATCGAACGTTTCGGCAAGTTCTTGAGGGTCCAGTTTGCCGGTATCCATGTCCGTATCCCGTTCGTCGACCGCATCGCCATGAAAACCAACATGCGTGTCAACCAGCTTAACGTGCAGCTGGAAACCAAGACTCTTGACAACGTGTTCGTGACCGTCGTGGCTTCCACCCAGTTCCGCGTGAACCCGAACGACGTGGCAACCGCCTACTACGAGCTGCGCGACCCGGCCGGCCAGCTGAGGAGCTACATGGAGGACGCGCTGCGTTCCGCCATCCCGGCCCTAACCTTGGATGACGCCTTTGCCCGCAAGGACGATGTGGCGTTCGACGTGCAGAAGACAGTGGGCGCCGAAATGAGCCGCTTCGGCTTCACCGTGGTCAAGACGCTGATCACCGCCATCGACCCGAGCCCGCAGGTCAAGAACGCGATGGACTCCATCAACGCCGCCCAGCGTGAAAAGGAAGCCACCCGTCAGCGTGCCGAGGCCCAGCGCATCCAGATCGAGACCCAGGCCGCCGCCGATGCGGAGAAGACTCGCTTGCAGGGTGAGGGCCAGGCCAACTATCGTCGCGAGATTGCCAACGGTATCGTCGACCAAATCAAGAGCCTGCAGGCTGTGGGTATGAACATCAACGACGTGAACAACGTGGTGCTGTTCAACCAGTATCTTGACGTGATGCGCTCGCTGTCCGAATCAGGCAATGCCAAGACCGTGGTGCTGCCCGCCTCCACGCCCGGCGGTTATCAGGATCTCTACGAGCAGGTCACCAAGGCCATGCTCACCGCGGCCGAGACGAAGTAATCACCCCGTTTGCAAATCCTCATCCATCGATAGTGAAGCCCCTCCAAGCGAGGGGCTTCACTGCGTTCCGCGCTGATTCCGACAAGTGCGCAAATGGGCCGTATACAGATTGTGACAAGTGTGAGAATCATCTACTTATAGATTGTGACGAATGCAAAAATACCCCGAATTCAATTTGTAAGTGCAACGCTCGTCTTTGGGTGGCTTGTCTTCGGGAGTACCTTGCCGAGTTCGCGGTACCAAACCTCGTTGGGTGTTTCCCAGTCCAGGACCTTCATGGGGGTGTCGTTGATCTCGTCCACGATGGCCTGCAGGTCGGCGTCCGTCAGGCCGTCGAAACCGGTCCTCTTGGGCAGGTAGCGGCGGATGCGCCCGTTGCGGTTCTCGTTCGTGCCGCGCTGGTACGAGGAGTACGGGTCCGCGAAATAGGTCAGCATGCCGAGCGCCTCGTCCACGAGCACGTGGCAGGAGGACTCCGTGCCGTTGTCCCAGGTGCGGTCGATCCTCGCGGGCGCGGGGATGTCCTTGTAGATGTCGTATTCGGCGCGCGCCGTGGCCGGCGCGCTCTTGTCGGGGATGAACCGGGCGAACAGCCTGCGGCTCCTGCGTTCGACCTGCGTGTCGATGCACCGCTTCGACGGGGAGGCGCCGATGACCGTGTCGGACTCATAATGGCCGAACTCTCGGCGCGAGTCCACGCGTTTCGGACGTTCGCCGATCGGCTGTGTCCTCAGCTCGTCGATCCGGACACGTTCCTCTGCCGACAGGTGGGAATACACTCTCATATCGAGCGCGACACTTTCTCTCTGGTTATGAACTTGAACACTTCCAGCCATGGAGCAGGTGTTGCGCTTCTATTTAGAACTCGTGCGGTCTATCATTACATATTGTGGGGAGGTGTCGTAAATGCCGATTGTCGCGGGATTCCGGCCGTTTTGTGATGCGGTGGCGACATCGTGGCGGACGAGTGCGTATGCGTTGCGTAGGCGTCCGGTGCGTACGGTGGTGATGTGGCTGTCGATGTTGGTGATGATGGCGATGCCGTCGTTGCAGGTGTGGCTGATCGGTTGGGCGTGCGGCCCGGACGGGCTTGGTATGGGGTCGGGGCTGGGCGTGGGCCGGTTCGCGGTGATCCTGGCGGTGCTGACGGTGGGCGCGGTGTTGATGTCGGTGTCGTCGTCGTTGGCGCAGAACATGCGTGACTTGTTGCAGGAGCCATTGATGGCCGAATACCAGTCCGATCTGACCGACGCGCTGGCGCGTCTGACTCCCGCGCAGACGTTGGACGACGAGGTGACGACGCAGGTGCGGGCCGCGCGCGACGCGATCCCGTACAACGTGGCCTCGCAGGCCGCGGACGCGACCTCAGTGGTGGGCGCGCTGGCGTCGATGGTCATGCTGGCCGCGTCCTTGTGGCATATGCATCCGTTGGCGGCGCTGATGATCGCGTTGGCGATGGTCCCGGAGCTGTTGGCCCAGTTCGGCGTGGAGAAGCTCACGAACGAGTTATGGCCCAAGCGCGGCAGGGAGTCGCGTCGGGCGAACTATTTCGAGCGGTTGTTGGATTATCCACCGTCGAGCACGGAGATCGCGGCCACGGCCGGTTCGTTCGGCATCCCTGCGCAGGCGCGCGTACGCTATTTCAATATGGCCGGCATGTGGGAGCGTATCTCGTGGCGCACGGTGCAGTTGACCGGTGTGAGTTCGCTCGTGTTCGCCGTGCTGACGGGCGGCGCGTTCTGGCTGATCCTGACGTCCGGCCATGCGTCCGTGTCGAGCATCCCGGCCGCGTTGGTGGGCATCATGACGGGATTGTCGGTCACGCGCACCACTGGCGAGGCGTTCGGCAACCTCATGGCGTCCACGCCGATGATCCTTGCCTACGAACGGCTCATGGACCTGCTGCGCGCGAACCCCGCGATCCCCGAGACGACCGGTCCGGTCGGCGTGCACGTGGAGCATCTGACGTACGCGTATCCGACTGTTGCAAAGCATGACGATGACGCGGATGACGCGTCGGCAGCGTCGGTTCCGGCCGTTCAGACTCCGGCGTTGGACGACGTGTCGTTGGATGTCGAAGCGGGATCGATCGTCGCGCTGGTGGGCGAGAACGGGTCGGGCAAGACCACGCTCGTCAAGCTCATCGCCGGCATCCTCGACGCCCCGGACGGCACCGTGACCCTGTCCTCGGGCGCGGACGGCGGGAACGGCCGTACCTTGGGGTCGTGGGCCGAACGGTTGGGCGCGTCGAGCATGGTGTTCCAGGATTTCACGCACATCGAGGTGACCGTGCGCGAGTTCATCGATCCCGCTCTGCGGCAATCGGATGATGAGTTATGTGACGGGTTGCGTCGCGCCCGCGCGCTCGACATCGTGGATGGGCTTCCCGGCGGCTTGGATACGCAGCTCGGTCAGGAGTGGGGCGGCGTTGGCCTGTCTGGCGGGCAATGGCAGCGGCTTGCGCTGGCCCGCACGTTCCTGTCCGGCAAGCCGTTGTGGATACTCGACGAGCCGACCGCCGCGGTCGACGCCACCGCCGAGGCCGCGATCTACCATGATCTGATCGCCAACCGTCCGGCGGGCACCACTGTGATCGTCATCAGCCACCGGCCCCGCGTGCTAACCGGCATGGACCGGATTATCGTCCTCGACCACGGCCACGTCAATGAAACCGGCACCTACCGTCAACTGGTCGACAGCAACGGCACCTTCTCCCGTCTCGCACACGACAGCCTCGAATGAGCTCGATGGCATATCCGGTTGATTGTTAAAAACTCAGTGGCCGGCCGACAGATTCGTCCGACGAGGCTCGCGCGAGTGATCATAGCGCGGGTCGCGTCGGACATGCGGGAGATGGCGCGCCTTATATCAAAAGCGATGATTTTCGAATAAGGACACGGCCCCATCAGCCGGTCGCGGGTACTACAGTGAACCACAACGTTCCTCCCCCGATGGTTTGGGGAAACACAGAAAGAGGGAGGAACGATTCCAGGAGCATTCGCTCCGTTGCCATGCAGCAGTAAGGGGAAATTCATGACTGCATCAACCACCGCGGTACCATCAACGGTATCCGCCAGCACCGGAAAGTCCGGTAGCGCAACAACCAAACTCAGCCGCACGCTGGGCGCCGCCCTGGTCTGGGTGGTGTTCGGCGCGGACAACTCGTTCGCCGAAAACGAGAAATTCAACGTGTCCGGCGATCTGTGCCTGCACCTTGACACTTCCGCTTCTGCATTGCGTGCCGTACGAGCGTGAAGCGGCGTTTCTCTGCTCGGTGCATGCCAACGTATACATGGATGTCGGCCTTGCCAATCCGCATATGGGAGCGCAGGTGAGGGAAGTGCTGCGCAATGTTCTGGCGTGGTGCCCATTTGACAAGTTGCTCTATGCGTCGGACGGCGTCGGCATCAGTTGAATTGCATTATCTGGCCGCGGTGCTGTTCCGCAGGTATATTGCGCGAATCGCCATCGATTGGGTATCGGATGGCGCATGGAACGCGAATCAGGCGAAACGGGTTATCGACGCCATCGCGCATGCCAATGCGGAATGGCTATACGGTTTGGCGTGAACGGGTACTTCGCCGGTGCCGTCACTTCCCGAGGAACGCCGGGATGGCTTCAGCCGCCGCGTATCCCTTGCGGTACATCATTTCCAGGCCCTCGAAGTTCTTCTTCAGGGTGTTGAGACCATACAGGTCTTCGGGTGCGAGGATCAGCACTTTGCCTTCCGCCTCGTAATGCTTGGCGAGTTCGAGTTCGTCGTTGTAGGTCTTGTAGCGCATGCGCAGCTTCTCGGCCGCGGCGGGGTGGGAGCGTTCGAGGATGCGGGCCGGAGCCAAATCCTTCTGCTGCTTGCGCACTTCGTCACGCAAGCGGGACAGAATCAGAATCACGCGATCATAGCCGTCATCCAGCGCCTTCTGTACCGGGATCGGATCGGCGATGCCGCCATCGAAATACGGCACGCCATCCACCACATACGGCTCGCAGGCCACCGGCACGGCGGACGAAGCCTTGATGATGTCGAAATCATCAAAACGCACGCGCGATTTGTCGAAATACTTGGTCGAGCCGTCCTCGGCATTGCAGGCCACCACGGTGAATCCGGTCGGATTGGCCTCAAAGGCCTCGAAATCCAACGGATTCTCACCGTCATGGTTGCTCAGCGTGCCATAGATGTAGTCGAGGTTGGCGAAGTTGTGGTTCTTGAAATAGCTCTCCGCGCTCGCGTACTCCTTGCGGAAGGCGTATTTGGTGTAGAAGGTGTGGTTGCGGCCGTGCTGGCGGGCGATGAACGAGGTCATATTGGCCGCGCCGGCGGAAACGCCGTAGCACATGTCCACGTCGATGCCGTCTTCCATCATGCGATCCATCACGCCGCAGCCGAAAATTGCGCGGAACCCGCCGCCGACATCAATCATCGCCGTCTTTGCCATACCAACCCCCTGTTCACTTGAATTTGGTATGAGCTTACGCGCGCTGCGCGGACAGCGATATGGGCAGTGTGCCGTGAATTTGTCTGGTTCTTTCTTGGCTCATACGTTCAACAATTTGCGTGATAACTCGGCAATCCGTTCGGACGGATCGGAATTGGCAAGCTCCACGCCGCCGGTAGCGCCTTCGGGCGCCAGCTTGCCCAGAGATTCCAACACCACGCCCAGGTGGCGCACGGTGCCCTCATTGCCATCGATGACGGCGGCCCGTTCAGGCAGCAGCTCGCGGAAGTAGTCGCGGTAAAACACGAAATGCGTGCAACCCAACACCACCGAGTCGATGTGCTCCATGTCATATTGATCGAAGTAGCCGTGCAGCGTGCGCATCACCAGATCATGGTCGCCGAGCCGCCCGGACTCCACAATCTCCACCAAGTCGGGGCAAGGCTCCTTGAAAATGGTGTTCTGCGAGTCGAATCGATCCATGAGTGTGGCGAACTTCCGCTCACGCAAGGTCAGGGGAGTGGCCGCCACAATCACTCTCTGAGGAATATGATGCGGGTCGGAAGGCACGTCACCACGGTCGCACGCCACTTTCAGGGCCGGCTCCATGCCGATGATCGGAATATCGTAGTGTTCGCGCAAATCGTTCACCGCGGCGGAAGTGGCGGTATTGCAGGCGATGACCACGGCCTTGACGCCTTGACGCACGAACCGTTCGACGATATCGAAACTCAGGGCCCTCACCTGCTCAGGCGTCTTGATGCCGTACGGGGCGTTGGCCGAATCGCCAAAATACAGCACATGCTCGGCCGGCATATCCTTGGCGATTTGGCGAGCCACGGAAATACCGCCAAGACCCGAATCGAATACGCCGATTGGAGCCGAAGAGCTCATGCCTGAATCCTCCCTATAGCCATGCCTGCAACCGTATGTTGCCGCGAACCGAACATAAAGCCGATTTTCAGCGGTGTTGTTTCGCTCCCTAGAGTACTCTGAAAGCCATGAGTCTTCCGCAACGAGTAACCAAGACACACGCAACCGGCAATGATTTCGTGGTGTACCTCGACAAGTCCGGCAAATTCGAGCCCACCGCCGATGAGGTTCGATTCCTGTGCGACCGTCACTTCGGCATTGGTGGCGATGGCCTGATTCGTCTGACCCGTCCTGAGTTCGTGTCCGACCTAAGCGATGACCAGGTTTCGGCTGTGCTAGCCGGGGGCGCGAAATGGTTCATGGACTATCGCAACGCGGATGGATCGTTGGCGGAGATGTGCGGCAATGGTACACGCGCCATCACCTTGTTCGCCCAACGCGAGGGTGTGGCCGACTCCACCGAGCCGTTCCGCCTCGGCACCCGTGCCGGCGTCAAGATTCTCACTCCACGCAGCAACACGAAGCCATACGGAGCCAACGTCTTCCAGATCGAAATGGGGGAGTGGAAGGTCGGCGAAACCGATGCCTACGAGGTCACCATCCCCGGCACTGAGGGCTCGGCGCGCGGTACATTCGTGGATATGGGCAACCCGCATGTGGTCGCGGTGATCGAGGATGCCTTCGCGTCCCTGCCAGTGGTTGAATCACTGGATTTGGTCACCAAGCCCGTGGTGGCTCCCGTCATCGAATCCGATCAGAACGTGGAATTCGTGCGGATCGACGAGATCGACCAGAACACCGGCGTGGGCGAGGCCACAATGCGCGTCAACGAGCGTGGCTGCGGCGAGACCCTATCCTGTGGTACCGGCCTGTGCGCCACAGGCATTGTGCTGCGGGCCAAGACCGGCATCAGCCACTGGGACATCACCGTACGTGGCGGCACCCTGCGCGTGGACGTCACCGACAGCGACGTAAAGCTGACCGGAGCAGCCACGCTGGTCGCCGATATCGATTTGTTGTAAAGGAATCAGGCAGCGAACAGGGCCGCGCCTTCGGTGACGATGATGAGTACCACGATCGCCACGATCCACAGTATGTCGACCATGAGGTCGATGTTGAGGCGATAATACTTATTGAGTCCGGCCGGCACCGCCGCGACATCGGCCTCGCTGTCGCTATCATCAGCCGCCACAGCCTTACGTGACGGCAATCCCTGCACGGCCACGGTCGCATGGCTCAACGCCATGAACTGGATGGTGGTGGAGAACATCAGGGTCAGGCACCACGGGCACAGCGCGTGAATCACGAACAGCGACTGTGTGCTCAGCCAGTACGAGTAGGCCAAAGCGGCCAGTCCGCCCAGCCACGTGCAGGTCGCGAACCAACGCGGCACCTTCACACGAGCCAAACCGATCACCGCGATGGTAATGAACACCGATTCGGCGGCGATGCCGAAGAACGCGTTCGGATAGCTCAGCCCGCCGAACTTCACGATTTCCGCCTGCCAGGACTGGGCCACCGCCGAACAGGACACCACCGAGTTCAGATCGCAGCCGAGCGCGGACTCCGGATGCCTAGCCAACTGCAAAGTCTCGGCGGACAGAATGAGCGAGGCCCCCAATGCCACTGCCGAGGCGATCAGCATGATGAGATATGTCCAAGTGGCACTGTGGCGCCATCCAATCAACGGTCGCGTCTCCGCCAAGCCAAGCGGCGTGGTGTTCGTGGTGCTGGATGATGTGTCGGTTGCGGTGTTACGAGTCATCATGCCCCTTTCGATAGCGCTGCGCTCCAGATTAGCCTCTGCGGTTGTCAGCTGAGTGCCGAATGTCTGGTCTTGGCCGTTGGCAGAAGGTGACGACCTGTCTGCGCCTTGCGTGGGAATGCTGAGATGAGGTTACGATGGAAGGTATGACTGGATATGTGATGCCTTTGGAGCCGCCCGCCGTCGGGTGGGACATCCATTGCCATACCGTCTTCTCGGATGGCACGGAAACGCCGGTCACATTGGCCGAACAATCCAAGGCATTGGGACTCAAGGGCGTGGCCATTTCCGATCATGACACCACCGCCGGCTGGCCGGAGGCCGAAGCCGCAGCCCATAGGGTCGGTTTGCCGTTGCTCCGCGGCACCGAAATCACCGCCACGGATGAGAACGTCTCCGTACACATGCTCGGCTACCAGTATGATCCCACGAATCAGCACATCACGGACTTGTTCGCCGATACTCGAGCCGCACGGTTGCAACGCACGCAGCGCATGGTCGAATTGTTGTCTCGTGATTATCCGATTACCTGGCAATCCGTGCTCGCCCAAGTCAAAGAGGGTGGCAAAACCACCATTGGCCGGCCTCACATCGCTGATGCTTTGGTGAGTGCCGGCGTATATCGGACTCGTTCGGAAGCGTTTGCGGATGCGGTCAGCGCCTCATCCAAATACTATATTCCCACGCCTTCGCCGACCTCTCATGAAGTGGTGTCCGCCGTCAAGGGAGCGGGCGGTGTGATTCTGATCGCCCATGCCGGTGATGTGAGCCGTAACCGCAGACTGTTGTCCGATGACCAGATCGAGGCATTGATCAGCGAGGGATTGGACGGGCTGGAGGTATGGCACCGTGGCAATTCACCGGAGCAACGAGAACGGCTGCTCACCATCTGCCGCCGGCACCAGCTGCTGGTCACCGGTGGATCTGACTGGCATGGCAAAGGCAAACCGAACAAACTGGGGGAGAACCTCACCGATGAGGCCACTGTCGAAGAGATCGTTCATCGCGGCGTGCTTCCGCTATATCGGTGATTCGGCAATAGAAAAGCGTCCTCGAGGAAATGCTCAAGGACGCTTATGCGCGATTCATGGTCACAGCGTGCCGAAGCCGACGGCGTGCTTGGTTTCGGAGCCGATGATCGCGTAACCGAGTGCCTTGGCGGGCACGATGATGCGACGGCCCTTGTCATCGGTCAGATCGATCGTCGCGTTGTCGGCCACGGCCTGCGCGATGGCCTGGCTCACATTGTCGGCTGATTCGTCGGTGCTGAAGTTCACCGGTCGTGCCACGTTCTGAATGCCCAGTTCGATATCCATATAAGGCTCCTTGTCCTGCCGTCTTTGTGACGAACATCATGGTAAGTGGCCGTCGCCGGCCGAGGTTCTGTACTCTATTGTGCCGCGTGTCTGCGTCGTCATGTGCGGTGTTACGCGCTCGGCGTGGCGCGGAACACCGCACATGACATTATTGGGATGATGCGGATGATTCGGCCAGCGGATTGCCCTCGCTGTCATACCCGTCCAACCCGGCACGGGCATCGCGCAGAGCGCGTTCTTCCCGCTCCAGCAGCGGAATCACCGTGGTTTGGGCACTCGAGGCTCCATGCTGAACGAGACTGTCCGGAGTATCGTCATTCACCGCATCGTCGGTCGGGGCGGCGGATTGAGACGCAGGGGAAGCGTCGGTTGACGTCGTGCCGCTATGCCCGTTCATACTGAGGAGCTCCTTCAGCGTGATCGTCACCGAAGAATGGGAAGCGCCATGTGAGGGCTGCGGTTTGGTCGATCCTGTACCGGTTGCGGTGCCGGAGACACTCGCTTGCGGGTGATTGGCGGTCCGGTCAGCATCGGGTTCGACTTCCGGGGTAAGATCCACGTCACCAGCGGCCACGATGTCAGCGGAACCGGTGCGATCGGGGTCGGGCGTGTCGTCCGAGACCTCGGCCGCCGCGGTACCGGTGTCGGACTGCTGCGGTTGTGCGGGTGCCTGATGGCGGTCGTCCTGCAACAATGTGCCGACGGTGATTGTGGAAGGCGAACCGGGCTTCGTCGACGCGGCGGCGGCCGACCCTGCGGCTGGGGCCGATGCCGGAGTGTGCTTGATCACGCCCAACTGGTGTGCGAGTCGTTCGACCTGTGCCTTGAACTGCATGATGCGATTGTTGTCCGCACGGTTCAACGCCTGAATGAATTCGCCCACCTGTTCCATCTGCAGCCACAGGTTGGCCCTGAGCATGATGAGATCGTCAAGTCGAGAGCCCATCATGCGGCCGTATGCGGAGAGCACGGCGTTGCGATGGGATTCGTCGAGCTTGCCGAAAATCCAGGCAAGGTCTCGTGCCGGATCGTTGACCTGCATATCCTGCCAGTTGGTCACCGTGGTGATGGTGGAACCGGAGAACAGGAAGTCGCCGTCGGAGAATCCGCCGTGAACCGTGCAGGTGGAGAACGACCATAGTCCCTCGGTGTCCATGATGCGCGCCCAGCTGTCGGTGATTTCTTGGGGAACATGGCCGGCGGAGCGTAAGCGGCGAATCCAGGCGGTCAGCTGCGAACGAATCTGACCGGTGGTGACTACCGGATATTTGGCATTGGCCAGAAAAGTCGAAGGCAGACGATGAATGGCTCCGATGGAGGTGCCGACGGCCGCGCAGTCATCCAATGTCAACAGGTCGAGAGGACGTGCCTGACCATCACGGTGGACGGCGATCATCACGGTCGTCTCGCCTGTGGGACCGGGCTTGCGCGGGGTCAACGGTGTGGACTCCGCCTGGGCCTGCTGCCCCACGGCCTGTGCGGTGGCCGTCTGGCCGGGTTGGGAAACGTCTCCCGGGACGAATGCGACCACACGGTCCATATCGAAGCCGAGGCCACCAAGCTCGCGCGCGGCTGCCAGTGTCTGCGCCGCTTTCACACGGCGAATCAGACGTGTACGCCCTTCCTTGCTGTCAGTGGCGTATACGTCGTACAACTTGCCCGAGGCATCTTGGATCACGGTCTGATCGATGCCTTTGGCCTCGTCGGTTGCGCTGGCCTGCACGTTCTCGCGTACACCGGCCACCCCCAGATTCGGCAGGACGGCTGAGGCGAGTGCCGCCAACATATAATCGCTACGTTTCATCACCCTTCCACACTAATACATCCGTGGCGATTCGCACCGCAGAATGACACGCAAAACGCATGATTCTGGCGATGTTTTGTCGTGAGCCCGATTCAGCCATAGGCGTGAGTCGTGCCGTGAGCGCGAATCGTGCCACAATGGACGCATGGAACAGGCGCAGGGGATTCTTGAGGGGCTCGATGAGCGGCAGCGTACCGCCGCGACTACGTTGCAAGGGCCGGTGCGCATCATCGCCGGCGCAGGTGCCGGTAAAACCCGCGCGGTCACGCGGCGGATCGCCTATGCCTGCGCCACCGGGGCATGGAAGCCGGAGCGGGTGCTTGCCGTCACCTTTTCGGTAAAAGCGGCGGCGGAAATGCGCGCACGGTTGGGCCAGCTCGGCGTAGGGGGAGGTACAGGACGCTCCGGTTCGGGTGCGGGAACTGCCGGAGTCACGGCCGCGACCTTCCACTCAGCGGCATTGCATCAGCTCAACAGCGTCTGGTCAGACATATGCGAGGCTCCATTCCCGCATGTGATCGAAGATCAGCGTGACGTCGTCTCCCGCGCGATCATCCGCGCCACCGCACGTACCGATGCCGATCCGCTGACCGTTCGCGATGTGCTCGCCGAAATCAATTGGGCCAAAATCTCGTTGGTGGCGGTGGAAGATTATGCACGGACCTGTGCCATCGCCCATAGGCAACCGCCCGCCGGACTCGACACCGCTCGGTTCGCCGACGTCTACAGCGCCTACGAGCAGGAAAAGACCTCGCGTGGCGAAATCGATTTTGACGATATTCTGCTGCTCGTATGCCATATCATGGATGATTTTCCCGAAGCCGCCGCCCAAATTCGTTCCACCATCGGCTGGCTCACCGTCGACGAGTATCAGGACGTCTCGCCCCTGCAACACAGGCTGCTGACCCTGTGGCTGGGCGGGGGAGGACCTGACGGCAAGAGCGCGATGAACCGCAACGTATGCGTCGTGGGCGATCCGGCCCAGACCATCTACTCGTTTGCCGGTGCCTCCAGCTGGGATCTGCTGCGTTTCGCCGATGAATTCGGGCCGCTCGCCGCCGATGTCAATCTCAACACCGACTATCGTTCGACGCCGGAAGTCGTGAACCTCGCCAACCGGGTGCTTGCGGCCGCGCCGAACCGTGAGGATTACCTGAAACTGGTTTCCGCCCGCGAATCCGGCCCGCGCGTTACCCGAACCGCTTATGAGAGCGATATGAAAGAGGCGCAGGGCGTGGCGGCACGCATCGCCCGGTTGGTCGCCAACGGGGCCAAGCCGTCCGATTGCGCGATCCTCACCCGCATCAACGCCCAACAGCCGGTATTCGGTGCCGCCTTGCGCGCTGCAAGACTGAAATACCGCGTCCGCAAGGATTCGGGATGGCAATCATCCGCGCTCGCCGACGATGCCGCGTCCAAACGCGCACTATTGGAGGCGATGGGTTTGGACGCCACCGGACTTGCCGCAAACGACGATCCCGGCGTTACGATTTCCACGATCCACGCATCCAAGGGTCTGGAATTCAAGCACGTGTTCCTGATCGGCTGTTCGGAAGGGCTCTTGCCGTACGGTTCGCCGGAAACGGGGGATGCGCTGGAAGAGGAACGCCGGCTTATGTATGTGGGCATCACCCGAGCTGAGGATTCGCTGCATCTGTCGTATGCGCGGACCAAGGATGGTTATGGAGCGCAACACAGACGCCCATCACGATTTTTGTGACGGGCGTCGTTCATGCATACTGAATGCTCCTGAACATTCAGGAGCGGGAATTGGCTGAAGGCCGGTTGACTATGCCTGCGTATCCTCCGAGTTGCCGTTTTCACTGTCTTCGCCATCTTCGCCGAGCAGCTTAGACAGTTCGGCATCCCAATCGATATCGCCGGTCTTGCCGTCTGCGGCAGGGTGGGAAGCGGAACCGTTGGCATCGGAAGAGGAGCCTGAAGGGGCGTCGGACGACGGAGACGCGCCAACTGCGGGCTTGTCGCTAGGCAGCGAAGGCAGCAGATCGGGATGCGACCACTTGGCGTCACGGCCTTCAGGGCCTTCGGCGGCGGTGATCATCTCCCACAATCCGGCGGCCTCGCGCATGCGCTTGGGGCGAAGCTGCAGGCCGAGCAGACTCTCGAACGTGCGTTCGGCCGGGCCGCCCATCGCCCGTTCTCGGCGCAGCATCTCCCGCAACTGTTCGATATGCGGCAGGTGGGCCATGCCGGCGCGCCACACCACGCAATCCACCCAGCCCTCGACCATCGCCAGCAACGATTCCAGCGAAGAGAGCGCCTCGCGCTGTTCGGGGGTGTCGGGGATGCCGACCTTGGTGAGGTTCACCGCGCCGGAGATCGACTCCGGATCCATCGACGTGGCGTCACGCAGCTGTTCCTCCATCGCATCCAGGTCGATGGAGATGCCGCGTGCGTACTTGCCGATGAGCGCCTCGAAACGCGGCATCAGCCACGGTACCGAGGCATACAGGCGGGCGTGAGCCATTTCCTGCAGGGCCAGGAAGGAAAGCACTTCAGATTCGGGGATTTTCTCGGTGGTCTCGAATCCGGAGAGCGCAGCCTCGAACGCGGCGGCGTCGGCGGAGGCGTCGGAGCCGGAGACTTGGGCGGTACCGTCAGTTGCCGGAGTATCGCTGTTGCCGGCCGAAGTGAAGCCAATGGGATTGGCGGAAGCGTCGGTGGAGGCGGAGAACGGATTGGTCGCGTCCACCGAAGTGCCGGCCGTGTCGGCCTTGGCCGCAGAAGCCTCACCGTTCAGCATCCTCGCGTATTCGGTGGCGTTCTGGGCAATCAGTCCACCAGCCGGATTCTTCAGCAATGCGATGCCCTGATCGAAACTGCCATGCACTTCATGGCTCAGATTGCCGGCCGCATGCCCCAGCTGCATGGCAAAGGACGTGTTTCCCAGCAGCTTCATCAGTTGGGCTGGGTCTTTCATGCCGTCGGGAATCGGAATCGGCACCGGTCCGGCGAACATGCCGGCGATCTCGCCATCGCCGAACGCGCCGCCAAGACGCTCTGAAATCACCGAAGCCAAAGCGTCGTTCATCGACTCGGCCACAGGAGCTGCGAACTTCGCCCACTGGTCGATGGTGCCCTCCACCCAGCCGGCGCGGGTCAGCACATCCGGATCGCCGGGCGCGGGATTGAACTCGCAGGCGGTATCCAGCCACAGGTTCGCCTCACTCATCGCGCGGCGAGCCGCCTCGCCATCCACGGCGGACACGCTGGACGCGGAACCGGAGGTGTTGGCCTGCTGCAAGGCAATCGACTTGGCGAGCTTGACGTTGATCGGCCCTTCCTCGACAGTGCGCTGCATATCGCCCATCGTGTTGAGTCCGCCGGCGCTGAACGCGGCCATCATCTGCTGGACTTCGGATGGATTGGGCAGCCGGCTGGGGTCCTGACTCATCAGCTGTTCACGGATCTCCTCAGGCAACTGGCTGATCTGCTGCCAGGCCATCTCACCCTGAATGGGGCCGAAGCATTTGATCAGCCACTCGTGAATCGCGTTGTCGTCCATGCGTATCCTTCTTTGCCGCGGTGTGTTACCCCAAGTGTAGGGTCTGCCCGGGCCTGTTCGCTTGTGGCCGAGCAATATTTTCGGTTTATGTTCGTTTTCGGCTGATTTCGGCCCTCCACTTACACTGTAGGGTATGTTTGCACGCCACAGGAATCAGAAACCAGACCTCGTCCAAGAGCAGAAGAGCCCGACTGCGGATTCGGAAGCGGGGGATGAGCACATGCCATCGTTCGAAGTGAAGCACGATTCGCGCCTATCTCGTGGAATCAGCCGTGCTCGGGCCTATGCGGCCGCTCGTCCGAAACGCCATTTCGTCGGTGCATTCGCCGTGTTGCTTGGTGTGGTGATTCTGCTGCTGCCCAGCCCGTACGTCATCGAGATGCCCGGACCCACCCAGGACGTGCTGGGCAAGGTCGAGGATGGTGCGGTTATCGACATCACCGGTACCGGCGTGACGACGTATAAGGATTCCGGCAAGCTGCTGCTGACCACGGTGAACGCGTCCGGCGTGCCCGGGTACCCGATCATCAACGCGCAGGCCGTCTGGGGCTGGGCCAATCCGCAGGTGGAGGTCATGCCGCGTGAGGCCACGGTACCGGTGGGCCAGAGTGCGGACCAGTATCAGAAGAAAGTCGAACAGGACATGGCCGGTTCCCAGGATTCGGCCAGTGCCGTCGGTCTGGCGCATGCCAAAGCCCATGCGGACGAACTGGGCATTGACGCCAGGGCATTGCAACACGCCAAGGTGACGATGCACGTGGACAGCATCGGCGGACCGTCCGCAGGCATGATGTACACGCTCGGTCTCATCGACAAACTCACCCCCGCCAACGAGAGCGGCGGCAAGACCATCGCCGGCACCGGCACCATAGACAAGGACGGCAAAGTCGGCAGAATCGGCGGCATAGCGCTGAAGATGCTTGGTGCCAAGCGCGATGGTGCCACATGGTTCCTGGCCCCCGCGTCGAATTGTTCGGATGTGGCCGGTCGCGTGCCGGATGGTCTGCGCGACGTCAAGGTCGCCACGCTGGACGAGGCGTATCAGGCGTTGGTGGCCATCGGCAAGGGGCAGGCCGACGATTTGCCTCATTGCGAGGCATGACACGCGCGGCCAGTCGTTGTTTCTGGTGAGACGACTCGCATGGGTCTGCCCACAATGCGGCGATTTTCGGCCGCGTTAACGCATTTGTTCGCGAAGACTTGCTAATGTGTCCCCTGTGAATCAAACGGCATCACAGAACGCTGAAGAATTTGGTTTCGAGCCCGGCGATATCGTCCAGGAGTGGCTCTGGGACGACGATGTGGACGATTCCATTCGTGCCCAGATTGAAGAGCTCACGGGCGAGGATCTCGTGGACGAGGACTACGACTCCGCTGTGGACGGCGTCATCGTATGGTGGCGCGACGGCGATGATGAGGACGAATTGTCCGATACGATCGTTGACGCCTACGCGGTACTGGGCAATGACGGCCCGCTGTGGATACTGACTCCCAAGCCCGGCCGCCCGGGTGCCGCCAGCTCCTCCACCGTGCAGTCCGCCGCACAGACCGCCGGTATGAACGCCGCCACCCCGCTGACCGTCAGCTCGGACTGGAACGGCATCCGCCTGCGCGCATTCGGCAAGGGCCGCTGATAAGCCTCAATCAATACGCTTGACTTTAAGCGTGTTGACCGGCGTCGCGTGCTGCGTAGTGCTGCTGGGCGTGGCTGAATGTCATTGCGATTGAGCGCTACGGCACGCGTATGCGACACCACGTGTCGCGCAGTGCCGGCCATACGCTATTGTTGTCATTTGCGGGCAATTAGCTCAGTTGGTTAGAGCGCCACCTTTACACGGTGGATGTCGGGGGTTCGAGTCCCTCATTGCCCACTTTCATTTTTCATCACTTCATGCAATCCCCTCATTCCACGGATGTGGGCTGTGACGATATTCCCTGACAGTCTTCGGCAAAGGTTCTGAAATCTCAGTGAGATGCGTGCAGAAGGAAACCGGCAGTACTGCTACAGAATCGTGAATTTCGGTCTTCTTGGTCAGATGCGTCTCAATAGTCACGTAAAGTTGTGGCAGAGTGTTTATATCCAGCAGGAGGTCGAATAGCCGATGGCGCAGGAACTTCGTGAAGGGGACGGCAAGTCGGGCATCGCACGTGCGGGCAAGCGCAAGTGGGGGTATGACCCCGCTCAGGTGGACGCTTTCCTGGAGCGCGCCCATGCTCTGTATGACAGCGAGGGCATGAATCTCACCCAGCATGACATTCAGAACGTGTCCTTTGATCTGCGCAAGAACGGCTATGTGATCGCACAGGTTGACGCCGCGCTTGGACGTCTGGAACGTGCCGTGGTCGATAAGCAGACCACATGGGAGATAGCACAGCATGGGCGTGTGACGTGGAAGGCGAAGACCGAGAAGCTGTATCACGAAGTCCAGAACCATGCGGAGCGTAACGAGCGCGAACGCTTCAAGTCCGGAGCGCCCAAGCAGCCTTCGTATGATAAGAAGCAGGTGGATCGTCTGGTCGACCAGATTGTGGACAAGGCGGCGGCCGCATTGGGCGTTGACGGCGTGACCGAAGACGATGTACGGTCTTTGGCCGATCTCAATGCGGATACGGTCAACAATGTGATCTTCACCCAGCGCAAGGGCAAGAGAGGCTATGACGAGCGACAGGTCGATTACTTCCTGAATGCCTGCGTGCAGTTGCTGAGTCGCTTGGAATCCTATGCCCGTGTGGCCGATTTCGTGTCCGGCGAGCCCGCGGCTCCTGCCCAGACCGCCACGAACGTGACCGTTCAAGCGAACGGCGTCTCGCCATTGTTCGCTTCCGGAACGCAGCGCCCGGCAACTGACGAACGTTTTGCGCCGTCTGCCGTTGCTCATGACGAATCATTCGATGCCCTGCATCAGGCCGAGCAGAGCTTGTTCACTGCTCCGGCTCCGGTTGCTCCCGCAGCGCCGGCCGCGGCGGCACCGATCGCCTATGCGCCGGCTCCTGCATCGTTCGATGCTTCCACAAGCACCAATAGCACCAATGCGGAACAGCCGGTTTCCTTTGCTCCCGCAGCATACCCGGTGCATGCGTCCAACGAGTCTGCGGCGAAGCCCGTCTCCGAGACGCCTTCCGTGGCTCCTACCGCAGCTGTTGCGGCTGAGCCTCCCGTCAGTGCCCCGTCCGCGCCGGTTTCCGGTGCGACCGCTGGCAACGCCCCCTCGTTTGCTCCGGCACAGTCGTCACACGAATCCGCAGCTCCGTCATCGACCCCGTCGGTGTTCGCGGAACAGCCCGTGGATATGGTGCAGAACGATTCCTCTCTGGCCGCTCTCGCCCACATGGCTGCGGTTTCTCAGGAACTTCCGGCGGTGGATGTACCGTCCTTCGCTCCCAAGATGCCCAGCCTTGATACACCGAATGCGCTGAAATTGAATGAGGTACCGGGTTCGGTTTCATCCCCGGCACCTTCCGCCCCGGCAGCGCAGCCTGTGAATAGCACTGCCGACGAGGCTGCGTCCGCTGCCATGCCGGTCTCCTTTGCTCCCACCAGCAAGCCGGATCGTAACACGAACTCCATTCCGGTTCGCGTATCCGATAGTCAGCCTGCAGACAGCACGACCTCCCGTCCGGCTGCGGAATCATCTGAATACGTTGCCGCCTCCCACGACACGGAAGCGGCTCAGCCGTCACAGGATAAGCACGATTCCAACGATTCGTTCCCGCTGCTGTTCCCGCTTGTCGGTAACTTCGATTCGGATATCCCCGACCTGTCGTTCCCCACACTGAACAATGACGATACGAAGAAGGAACAGTGAGCATAGCCTCCAACTCCACCGTCATCATTCTCGGATCCACTGGATCCATCGGCACCCAAGGACTTGACGTCATCGCGCGTCACCCTGAACGATTTACCGTCACCGGTCTGGCGGCGGGCGGAGCACATATCGAGCTGCTGGCGCAACAGGCCGCACAGTTCCATGTGTCCGAAGTCGCGGTGTTTGATGAGACCAAGATTCCAGCACTGCAAGCAGCTCTCGCACAGGCCGGCGCACAAGGTGTCCGCGTGACCGGCGGTCCGGATTCGGTCATCGCCATGGCCGGATCCGGTGCGAATGTCGTATTGAACGGCATCACCGGCTCCATCGGCCTCGAACCGTCGATCGCGGCGCTCAAGGCCGGTTCCCAGCTGGCATTGGCCAACAAGGAGTCCGTAGTCGCGGGCGGTCATCTGCTGTTCAGCGCCCAAGTACGCGAGAACCAGATCAACCCGGTCGATTCCGAACATTCCGCCATCTGGCAATCCCTGCGCTCCGGAACCCACGCCGAAGTCGCCAAGCTTGTGGTCACCGCCTCCGGCGGACCGTTCCGCGGTTGGAAACGTGCCGACATGGAGAACATCACTCCCGAGCAGGCGCTGCATCATCCGACGTGGAACATGGGGCCGGTTGTCACCATCAACTCCTCCACGCTGATGAACAAGGGGCTCGAAGTCATCGAGGCGTCCCGCTTGTTCGACGTTCCGCCTGAACGCATCGACGTGACCGTGCACCCGCAGTCCATCGTCCATTCCATGGTCGAATTTGTGGACGGCGCCACGATTTGCCAGGCTTCGCCGCCGGACATGCGTCTGCCCATCGCGCTGGGCCTGTCCGCGCCGGACCGCATGGCCAATGTGGCCGCCGCGTGCGACTGGACGAAAGCCGCAACTTGGACCTTTGAACCGTTGGACGATGAGGCGTTCCCCGCCGTGCAACTGGCCCGTCACTGCCTGGCCGCCTCCGAGAAGCATACGGCGGTGCTGAATGCGGCCAATGAACAGGCCGTGCATGCCTTCCTCGAGCATCGTCTGCCATACCTCGGCATCGTGGACACGGTCAAAGCCGTGCTGGACCAGATGGACGCCGAGCTTCGTGGTAACCCGCTGTTCACGGACGTGGAGGAAATGAACCAACTTGAGCTTGAAGCCCGCCGACGCGCCGACGACCTGATAAACAAGCAATGATGAATACCTTGAATACGGAAAATCCCATCGAAAAGCCGTTCCGCAAAACCGGTGATCCGGTCGATCTGACCAGCGAATCGCCCTTGCACCCGCGCCGCAAGTCCCGTCGCATCATGGTGGGTCCGGTGCCGGTCGGCGGTGGCGCCCCCATCTCCGTGCAGTCGATGACCAACACGCTCACGGCCGACGTGCCTGCCACGTTGCAGCAGATCGCCGAACTGACCGCCGCCGGCTGCGACATCGTGCGCGTGGCCGTGCCGAGTCAGGACGATGCCGACGCGCTGCCGGAAATCTGCCGCAAATCGCCGATTCCGGTCATCGCCGATATCCACTTCCAGTCCAAATACGTGTTCCAGGCCATCGACGCCGGCTGCGCGGCCGTGCGCGTGAACCCCGGCAACATCCGTAAGTTCGACGAAGTCGGCCCGGACATCTGCAAGGCCGCCACAGACGCGGGCATCTCGCTGCGTATCGGCGTGAACGCCGGCTCGCTGGACAAGGACCTGTACGCCAAATACGGTGGCCCGACTCCGGAAGCGCTGGTGGCCTCCGCCTTGAAGGAAGCGCACATGTTCGAGGACGTCGGCTTCCACGATTTCAAGATCTCCGTCAAACACCATGACGTCATCACCATGGTCGAAACGTACCGATTGCTCGCATCCAAGGGCGACTGGCCGCTGCACCTCGGCGTCACCGAAGCCGGCCCCGCCTGGCAAGGCACCATCAAATCCTGCCTGGCGTTCGGCGCGCTCTTGGCCGAGGGCATTGGCGACACGATTCGCGTGTCCCTCTCCGCGCCGCCGGTCGAAGAGGTCAAGGTGGGTTGCAAACTCTTGGAATACATGGGATTGCGCCCCCGCAAGTTCGACATCATCTCCTGCCCGAGCTGCGGCCGCGCCCAAGTGGACGTGATCCAGCTCGCCTCCGCCGTCACCGAAGGCCTGAAGGACGTGACCGCGCCGATCCGAGTGGCTGTTATGGGCTGCATCGTCAACGGTCCGGGCGAGGCGCGCGAAGCCGACCTCGGCGTGGCCTCCGGCAACGGCAAAGGGCAGATCTTCATCAAAGGCAAGGTCATCAAGACCGTGCCCGAGGATCAGATCGTCGACACGCTGCTCACCATAGCGAACGATATCGCCGCCCAGATGGAGGCCGACGGCCAAGTGCCAGTCAATTCCACCGGCCCGGTAGTGGTTCCAATCCAGCATCCCGGTCACTGATTCGGCCGAATAGGCCCTCGGCATAAATATCGCGGTCAGATTACAATAGCGCACGTGTCGCAAGAAGAAGAGCATCGCCGTACTGTTCGATCCAAGCCGTGGACCAGCGTCCATCGGCTGATGGTCAGCCTGCCCATCTTCATCATCCTGCTCGGCGTGATGGTCTGCATCTCCAATCTGACCACGGTCCCTTGGAACATCGAGCCCACCGGTCAGTCGATGGCCACGCTCACCGACGACACCAAGGTCACCTTCGACAACCCGTCCGGAGAAACGCTGTCGGTGCGGGGCGCATATGAGGTCGATGAGCGGTACGTCACGCTGAACATGACCGACGATGGCGAGCTGACCGATGAGCCGGGCGCGCAAGGCAAAGCCAACAAGGATGGCATCCAGGCCATCAGGGTGCTGATTCGGGCGCCGAGGAACGCGCCGGGCGCGCGACCGGGCGTGGTGTTCATGCACGGCGCCGGCTTCGGCACCTGCGACAATTCCTTCGGCGACGTGGCTTCCGACATGGCCTCGGCCGGATTCGTGACCGCCGTGATTGACAAGCCCGTGTGGAACACCACCGACGTCACGCGCGACTATCCGGCATCCGCCAAAGCCTACGATAAGGTCATCGACTATCTGCGGGCCCAGAACGACGTCGACGCCGCCAAGGTGGGCATCTACGCCACCTCCGAATCGACGTGGATTTCCTCGTATCTCCTGCAGGACGACCCGAATATCGCCTTCCAGATCCTCCTGAGCCCGATGGTGTTCAGTCCACGTCAATCGCTGGGATTCTTCATCACGCAGGACTTCACCCTCGTCGGCGCGAACAAAGGCTACCAGTCCATCGTCCAGCGCGTGTTCAGCGCGGACACCGCCCTGTTCGGACTGACCAATCTCGATCTCGACACGCTCAGGCCGGCCGCCTACGCCGTGCCCACCTACGTGGCGTACGGTTCGAAGGACGTGATGACCGCACAGGTCGACGGTGTGCGGGCGATTCTCGACAACGCCCACAAGGCCGGCAATTGGAACGTCACCATACGCAGCTATCCGGTCGCCAACCATGTGCTGCGCCTGGGAGACGAATCCCAGGCCGGCACCCCGTTTGCCGACGCCTATGTCGACGATCTGATCGACTGGGCCGTCGGCACTTCGGCCGGACTCACGCAGACCAGCGAGAAGGCAGGCGGCACCGACCTGTATCAATCGGTCGGCCTGCCGGGCGCCCTGAAACCCCGCCGCGCCGGCACCATCTACGGGGTGATCCTGCATGCCGCAGTGATGCTGCTGCTGTTGGCGTCCATCGTACTGTCGCTGGTGGCGTTGGGCCGCAAGGCCTCGGCAGACATCCGGTGGCGGCGGGACAGGCGTGAGGCCAAGCGTGCGGGCATGCCGGTGCCGAGACGTCCCGAGGTGCTGGGCTTCGTCCACGGTTTCGGCAATGCGCTGCTGACGTTGACCCTCACCACGCTCGCCACGCTGCTCATCTTCGGTGCGGGCCTCGGCCAGGTGATCATGGGCGTGGTCAGACTCGCGTGGGGCGGCGCACCCACGGAGACGCCGGGCGTCATGTACTGGAGCTGGCCGGTCATCCAAGTGGTGTCGGTGCTGGTGTTGTGGGCGTGGTCCCGTGTGTTCATGCACCTGATCGAAGTCGCCTCCATCCGCGGCTTGATTCAGCTGCCTCCTCGGCGTGAATCCGTGCGGGACATCGTCACCGGTACCGATCCGGTGCTTGCCTCCACCCGCCTGGGCCGGATCCTGTTCTGGCTGGTGGCGTTCACCATGCTGTGCATACTCCTGGTGTTCGCCTTCTGGGGACTGTTCGTCTACTGATCGACGACGCCGGGTGCCCGCCGTTCACCGGGTCCCGCCGCAAGGGGAACGAAATGTCACTGTACCGAGATGAAGGCGTGGTGTTACGCACGTCCAAGCTGGCGGAGGCCGATCGCATCATCACCGTCCTGACGCGCGACCATGGCAAGATCCGGGCGGTAGCCAAGGGCGTGCGCCGCACCAAATCGCGCTTCGGCGCCCGGCTTGAGCCGTTCATGCGCGTCGATCTGCTGATCGCCGAAGGCCGATCGTTGGATACGGTTTCCCAGGCCGAGTCGATCGCCGCGTACGGTGCCGCGATCGTCGGGGACTATGCGGCGTATGAGGCCGCGAACGTCATCGTCGAAACCATCGACAAGCTCGTCGGCACGGAACGTGAGCGCATGACGGACCAGTATCGGCTCCTGATCGGCGCGTTGAACGCGCTCGCCAAACGCGCCCACGCCCCGCAGGCCATAGGCTGCTCCTATGTGATGCGCGCCCTGGCACTGGCCGGTTGGACGCCGCGTCTGGGCACATGCGTGGTGTGCGGTGCGGCGGCGCCGGCGTATCTGTCGATCGCATCCGGCGGCGTGATGTGCGAGGCCGACCACACCACGGACGCGCGTCGCATCGCGCCGTCCGCATTGGGTCAGTTCGATGCGCTGGTCCATGGTGATTGGACGGTGCTTGACGCCGCACCGGTGGAGCGGGTCGTACGGGAGTTGGTTGAAGATTGGGGGGAGTATTACCTTGAACGGCCGATTCGTTCGCTGCGCTTGATAGATTCGTAGGTATGGCTTTTGAGAACGTTGATTACACCTCGCTGAACATCCCCGCGGCCCCATTCAGCGACCCCGCCCGTATTCCCGACTTCCCCAAGAACAAAGTGCCTCGCCATATCGGCGTGATTATGGACGGCAACGGCCGTTGGGCCAAGCAGCGTGGCATGATCCGCACCAATGGGCATCAGGCCGCCGAACCGGTGGTGTTCGACACGATCGCCGGCGCCATCGAGGCCGGGGTGCGCTATTTGAGCCTGTATACGTTCTCCACTGAAAACTGGAAGCGTTCGCCCCAGGAAGTGCGCTTCCTCATGGGCTTCTCGCGTGAGATTATCCACCGCCGCGTGGAACAGATGGACGAGTGGGGTGTGCGCGTGCGCTGGTCCGGCCGTCGCCCCAAGCTGTGGAAGTCGGTGATCGACGAGCTTGAGGCCGCCGAGGAGCGTACCAAGAACAACAAGGTCATCGATGTGGTGTTCTGCATCAACTATGGTGGCCGTGCTGAAATCGCCGACGCCTGTGCCGCCATCGCTCGCGAAGTGCGTGACGGCAAGATTTCCGGCGACCGTGTGACCGAGAAGATGATTGCCGACCATCTGTACAATCCGGACATTCCTGATTGCGACTTGGTGATTCGTACTTCCGGCGAACAGCGCACCTCCAACTTCCTGCCGTGGGAGGCCGCCTACGCCGAGCTCGACTTCGTGCCCGAACTCTTCCCGGACTGCGGCCGTGACGTGCTATGGCGCTCCATCGACCATTACATCCACCGCGATCGCCGATTTGGCGGCGTGAAATAAAGAACAGTCCGGTGGACTGTTCGTTCACGCCGCCTGGCCGAGGCCGATAGGACATGACCAGGTAATGATGAGTCCGGCGAAGCCGGTCCTTGATTGCTGGGGGCGTGAAATAGTCCTTGTTAGGCCCCCTCTGACGGGCTGAGCCGTAAAGCAAACAGCCTGGTCTGTTTGTAGGCGAAGGCGAGACGAGAGTCGAGCCAGAAGAATGCGAGCGGCAGCTTGTCCGTAATTGCGGTCGAGCTGTCCGTGTAGCGGACTGAGGGGAGTTACCGGCACACCTCAGCCATCCTCTCTGCAAACTCATCCAAAAAACGTCCCGAATCCACACCAAGTGCCACATGCACATGCGGCATGGAATGATTCACCAGCCCAACCGGGTCTCCGGTGGTCCGGCCTCGTACTCCATTGAAATCACCGGTATTGGTCTCCGCGCGCAACGCAAGATCAAAACAATCGACCAGTGAAGAGTCAAGTGCAACCGCCGCCGCCAACGGATCATGCAACGGCATGCCGCCAGAGAACAGTGCGGTGTCGGCTTCCAAATTTGCCTTGATGGAAAAGTCCGCGAGATCAGCCAAGAACCGCCCGCGCTTGGTCCCCGTTGCACGCCACCGGTCGGCCGCCGATCGCGTTAGCAAACACTGGTGAGTCACATCAAGTCCCACCATTGTGATGTCTGCGCCGGAATGAAATACACGATTCGCGGCCTCAGGGTCTTGGATGATATTCGTCTCGGCCACCGCATCCCAACAATTGCCGGGTTGGGTAAGCGTACCTCCCATCATCACCAGCCTGAGTTTCGACGCAATATCCGGTGCCCGAGTAATAGCCGCATCCACATCCGTCAACGGCCCGGTAGACAGCACGGTAACGTTTCGACCAAACTCGCGAACCTGCTCAATCAGATACTCAATCCCATCCGCAGCATCAACGGAGCACCTCCTTGTGCCCCCGCTGACGAGAGCTGTCGATGTAGCCGACTGGGGGCGGTCCACAGACCGAAAGCGACCCACACGAGGATAAGACCCCAACGCCGGATGAGCATGAGCGTCCCCTACCAAATACCCGCCAACAGAAACAACCCCATCGGGCACATCCACAGACATGTCATCCCCAGACATATCACCAGGCACACCAGCTCCATCAGCCAGAGCTCCGGACCCAGCCAGCCAAGTATTCCCCAGTCCATCATCCCCATGGAACTGGGCACACCCTGCATCAGGAATGAACGCATCAGCCCAAGAAGGATGCTCAGAGCCCAAAAACACCGGAATATCCGACCGACCAAACAAATCAAGCACCGCGCGAGTATTGGCATAAGCCGTGTTCGCATCCACATTGCCATAACTGGCGATCACACCGCTCAGCTCGCACTCATCCGCCGACCCCAACAAATACGCCAACGCCAACGCATCATCAACACCGGTATCCATGCTGGCAATAATGCGGTCAAGACATTGGACCATGGAATCGCCTCCTCGTTAGCGTGATCCGCTATGAATAACCTTATCGGCCGATACACAAAAATGCGTCCTTTCCTCATGGAAAGGACGCATTCTTTCGTAGATTCAAACTCGGAATATCGGAAATTACTTGCCGAGGAACTCGTCGGTAGCAAGGTCCTTGGCCTGCGGGGCCTCATGAATCACCTTGTCGTGACTGTCGGTGTAAGCGTCTTCTTCAGCCAGGAAGTCGAAGTATTCCTGAGTGCCCTTGAAGTCGTTGGTGCCGAGCACGAAAGAGCCGTCCTTGATCTTGGCCGGATCGCCCCAGTACTGGCCGTCGACGATAACCTGCATGCTCTTCTTGACGAATTCGGGCTTGAGGTTGGCGTCAGGGGCTTCGTCCACGAGAATCTGCGCGGCGTCATCCGGGTTGGCGTACGCGTACTCGTAACCCTTCTGAGTGGCCTGAGTGAACTTCTTGACCAGGTCGGGATTGTTCTTGATGGTCTTGTCGTTGGTGATGATGCCGATGGCGTCGGCGTTGCCGGGCACGCCGTAGTCGGGCTCGGTGAAGCAGTTGAGCTTCGGGCCGTACATGTCGGCCTGCACGCCTTCCCACGTGGCGTAGAAGCCGCCGAAATCGGCCTTGCCGGATTCCATGGTCTGGAAGGTGGAGGTGCCGACGGTCACCTTGTCGAACTCGCCCTTGCCGCCATCGGTTTGGATCATGCGGCGCACCACGGCATCGGACTCGTTGGAGCCGAAGGTGGCGAAGGTCTTGCCATCAAAATCCTTAGGGGACTTGATGGCGGCGTTGGACGCCAGTGCGCACCAAATGGCGCTCGGCTTCTGCTGCACCTGCAGCACCTGCTTGATGTGAGCGCCCTTCAGCGTGTAGATGCCCACGTTGGTCAGGTTGGACAGGGCGAAGTCGGCCACACCGTTGTTCACGGCTTGTTCGGCACCAGCCTGGGCCACGGCCACGATATCCACGTCAAGGCCGGCGTCCTTGAAGTAGCCCTTGTTCTTGGCCACGTACACGCCGATGTGGTTGGTATCGGGTGCCCAGGAGAGCATGAAAGTGACCTTCTTGAGGTCGGAGGTGTTGGAGTTGGAGGAGTCGGCGGTGTTGGTCTGGCCACATGCGGCGAAACCGAAAGTCATAGCAAGGGCGCCCACGAGGGCAGCGGCCTTGGATACAAGGCTTTTCTTCATAATGATGGTTCCCTAATTCGTTGTCTCTCTATCGTTCTCTGGGATTGCTTCGAACGGAAGTCGGCAGAAAACGATATGGAGGGCCTTGATTTCCGTTCGACCAGCGCCCCCGACATTCCCTATGAAAGCTCGGGAAAGCCGGTTTGCCACACGCTGGTAAAGCTGTTCCATTATAGAGACAGGGTTGGAGACCTCATGAGAAGCCGCCGCGTTCAGTCGGTCCTGGCCGCCGGCTCGTGCCTTTGACGGTAAAAAGAACTACTGGTCCGCGTCGGGATCTTCGTCATCGCCGGCCGGGCCGAGCAGGATGCGTTCGCTGGCGTTTACCACCAGCATCAGTACGCATGTCATCAGGATAATGACGATGGTGGCGGAGAAGATCAGCGGCGTGCGGAACGAATTGTAGGCAGCCTGCAGCCAGATGCCGAGGCCCTTGCGTGCGCCAAGATATTCAGCGGTGGATGCCGTGGCGAAGATGTATGCGGCAGATACTCGGATACCGCCATAGATCTGACGTGCGGCAACGCGCAGCTTCACGTGCCAGAGCGTCCAGACCGGGGTCGCGCCGCAGGTCAATGCGACGTCGGAATAGAACTGGGGCACTGCTTCCAGTCCGCGCACTGTCTGCACGGCGATGGGGAAGAGGCCGAATACCGCCACGATTACGATTTTGCCGGAAATCTCAAAACCGAACCAAATCAGGAACAACGGGGCGATGGAAATCAGCGGCATGGTTTGTGCGGCGGCAAGCAGCGGATAGAACGCCGCGTTGAACGTGTGAGAGCAGTACAGTGCAATGCCGATCATAATGCCGAAGAACACGGCGAACAGGAAGCCGACCACGCCCTCATAGCCGGTGATTGCCGCGGCCGGGCCGAGCGTGTTCCATGTTTCGATGGTGGCGGCGAAAATCTCGCTTGGCGCGGAGATCATCGTGGGGGAGACATGCCCTAGATCCACCCACGTTTCCCAGACTGCCAGCAATATGATGACGGCGATGACGGTGGGCATGCGGCGCTTGAGGCGCTTGGCGATGGACATGGGATGTCACCTTGCTTTCCGCGCCAGTCCGGTTTGCTGGTGGCGCTTGCGGCCGGGGCGTGGAACAGTAAGGTGAGGAGCCTGCGCGCCTGCCGGCCATGTGATGGATTGTGTTATATGCCGTCCATCAGTATAGGCAAAGGCGAACGACAGGGGCGCACAAAAAACCTCCCTCGTCAGAGGGAGGTGAGAGAGCTACTCCAGTCCGATGGACTTCATGTGGTGGAGCTTCAGGGAATCCACCTTGAGGGAGCCGGACTCGGCGACGAGCTTGATGGCACGCGGTCCTTCGGAGGCGTAGGAGTAGGAGCTCAGCACTTGGTGGCCACCGTTGACGTAGACCTCCACGGAGCCGCGATCCACGAACACGCGCAGGTCCAGCTTGCCGGAGGCCAGTTCGGTGTCGGTCAGTGGGGCGGCGCGGTAGCCGCGATCGCCGTTGGCCATGGCCTGACGATCCACCACCACGCGGCCGATCTGGTCGTCATAAGCCACGTAGGTGTAGGCACCGTCCTCAGTGGCATGAATCTTCAGGCCCGCACGCTCGGCAGTGGAGGCAGCCAAGTCGATGGTCATTTCGATTTCCACGGCCTCGGCGTCATCGGCGATGACCTGCTCCCCATCCATATCGAGCGTGATCGAACCATGGTCGAGGGTATCCTCGCGCAGGCCTTCCATTTCTGCGACCGGCGCGGTGACCACGTCGCCGTCATCGCCAAGGGTGATCTCGCGCGGCAGGGTGAGCTGGCCACACCAGCCGTCATCCTCCATGGGAATCGGCTGCACGAACGGGCTCATCCAGCCATAGACGATCTGACGGCCGTCCACATTGAAGGACTGCGGGGCGTAGTAGTTGTGGCCGCAATCCCACAGGCGGAACTCGGTTTCCGGCTTGAATTCGCCGCCCGGCTCCCACGTGCCGATCATGTAGCCGGCGTTGTTGACGTTGCGGTTCATGAAGCCGCTGGGCTTGGACCCCATGGCGGAGAAGCCAATGACCCACTTCTCGTTGCCGTCCTTGTCTTTGATGGGGAAGAAGTCGGGGCATTCGAGCATGAACACATCCGGATCCGGGTGCTGGAAGAGCACGCGCTCGTATTCCCAGCGGACCATGTCCTTGGAGGAGAACAGCCACATCTGGCCGCGCTTGTCCGCAGAGGAGACACCGAAGGTCATGTACCAGGTGTCGCCGGTCTTCCAGACCTTCGGGTCGCGGTAGTGATGGTCGACCTTGTCGGTCGGGCAGTCGATGATCATGCCGCGCTTGGTGGCGCTGGTCAGCTCGTCGTTGTCCGGCTCGGCGAGCATCTGCACCTGCCAGTCGCCGCCGGTGTTGTCTTGGCCGTTGGCCCAACGGTGGCCGGTGTAGTAGAACTTGAGTTCGCCGTCGTCGCCGATTACTGCGGAACCGGAGAATACGCCGTCCTTCTCCTCTTCAAGGGTCGGGGCGAACATGATTGGCTCACGTTTCCAATTGAGCATGTCGGTGGAGGAGACGTGTCCCCAGTGCATCGGACCCCACTGGGTGCCGTACGGGTGCAGCTGGTAGAACACGTGCCAGCGGCCCTTATAGAAGCACAGGCCGTTCGGATCGTTGATCCAACCGCCGTTGGATGCGATGTGGAACTTCGGGTACCAGCGGTTGTTGCGTTCGGCGGCCATGGCAGCAACGCCTGCTTCCGCCTGTGCCAGAGCTTCGCTGTGGTCCTTGATTTCGTGGAGGACGGGTGCGTCCGGAGTGAAGCCAGTCATCGTTGAATATCCTTTCTTAATGATTGATGAATCTTGCGATTGTTGAATTGTTGCTTATTGAGTTTTTAGATAAAAGTTTTAAGAATGCTGCCCGAAACGGAAAAAGGGGAAATGCTTCGGGCAGCACGATTTAGTTGTGTTCTTGCCGATTTTGGCGGTTGCGCTCAGGCGTTTGCTTTAGCTGCGGCTTGGGCCTTGAGCTGCTTATCGGTGTAGAACGGATCACCGCCGACTTCCTGGTCGTCCTTCTTGATCACGAAGAAGCCGTAGATTAGGGCGGCCAGCACGATGCCGGAGATGGTGAAGAAGGTCGGACGGTCGCCCATGGCGTCATGCAGGGCGCCCATCGGGGTGGAGAAGATCACCTGGCCGATTTGGGAAGCGATCTGGAAGCCCACCATGTACAGGGTTGCCGACAGTTTGGTGTCGAAGTGCAGGGTGAAGTAGCGGAATGCCGGTAGGCAGAACAGCGGAACCTCGATGGAGTGGAACAGCTTGACGATGGAGACACTGACCGGATCGTGGAACACGCCGCACAGGCCGATACGCAGGAACATCACGGTTGCGCCGAGCAGCAGGGAGTTGCGAACGCCGATCTTCTTCATGATAATCGGAACGACGCCCATCATGGCGGACTCGAGGAACACCTGGAAGGAGTTCAGGGTGCCGTAGGTGGCGTTGCCGATTTCGGTGGTCGGGAAGAGGGAAGCGTAGTAGTTAGGGAACATCTGCTGGTCGAACACGGTGTAGAAGGTGTTGGTGAACAGCATGAAGACGATGAGCACCCACAGAGTCGGCATCTTCAGAACGGAGATCATCTCTTTGAAGGATGGGTTGGTTGGAGCCGCGTTCGGATCGGCTTCTTTCTTGAGCTCTTCCTTTTGCTTGGCCGGAACCCAGAAAGCGTAGACGCACAGCATGCCAAGGCCGCAGATGGAGCCGACCCAGAAGTTCAGCAGCGGGTTGATGTTGAACAGGAAACCTGCGCACAGTGCCACGATGGCGTAGCCGAAGGAGCCCCAAGCGCGGGACTGGCCGTATTCGAAGCCGAACTTACGGGAGTAGCGTTCGGTGAGCGCTTCGAACAGGGAACAGCCGGCCATGAAGCCTGAGGAGAGCACGATGGAGCCGATGAGCACGCCGATGAAACGGGTGGTGCCGCCGGCAGTCAGCATCGGGGCATACACGAACTGTACGAACGGGCCGACGAGCGCTGCGATGGCGGAGACGAAGATCACGAGCTTGCGCTTGATGCCCAGCTGATCTTGGATGGCACCATAGGCGAACATGATGACCAGGGTTGCCAAGGAGTTAATGGAGTAGATCTGGCCCTGCTCTGCGGAGGTCATGCCCAGACCGTGGGTCGGGTCGGTGAGCCAGCGGGAGAAGAAGGACCACCAGATGCCCCAGGAGCAGAAGAACATGAAGATGCCGAAGGAGCTCTGCAGATAGGAAGGATTCTTCCATGCAGATTTGGTTGCACTTGCCATAATCATCCTTTGATTACTACTTGGTTGGTTATTGGTTATGTGACGCTTCTGCTCGGGCGGCTGTGCCTTTGTAGAAGTTGTTGTGTAGTAATTACTATGCGACGTCAATCGATTTACGTCAATCGATTGACGTCATCGGCGTGTCGTACCCGTTCGACATGCAAAAAGGCCTCCGTGCTGGACGGAGGCCTTGAGAAATCGTGTGGGACTCGGCTACTTCACCGAGGCCTTTTCGATCAGCGTGCAGTGGATCTTCGCCGGAATCGGCGCGTCGATCGGCGGCAGGGGAGCGGTGGTCGCTGGCCGTGAGACGTCGTCCATCGAGCGTCCTTCGATGATCGACACCAGCTTGGCCACGGCCCAGTAGCCCATCTCGAAATGCGGCAGTTCCACAGTGGTGAGCATCGGTTCCAGCGTCTCGGCGAACACACGATGGTTGTCCACGCCGACCACGGAGATGTCCTTGCCGACCGTGAGTCCTCGGCGTGCGGCGCATTCGTACACATACCAGGCGCGGGCATCGTTGAAGCAGAAGAATCCGTCCGGATGCTCGGCGTCGAACAAATCGCTGACTGCGGTCAGTGCCGGCCCGCTGTTGAGCACATTGACGACCAGATGATCGTCATAGTCGAGGCCGGCATCCCTGAGCGCCGCCTGATAGCCTTCCAAACGACCGTCCTGCGCAATCATCGGCTCCGAGCAACCCACATAGGCGATACGTGCGCATCCGGCCTTAATCAATCTGGTGGTGGCGTCGTAGCCGATTCGGAACTCGTTCGGTTCGACGCTCGGGATTTTGCCAAGCGAGTCGGTGGCATCCACCAACACCAGTGGCGTCTTGGCTAGCGAAGAAGGCACATGGGTGATGCGGTTCGACATCTTGGCGTACAGGAAACCGTCGGTGCCGTATCGCTTGAGTGCGGCGATTTCCTCGCTCTCGCTGTTCTCACCGTCGGTGATCACGGTGATGAGCATATAGCCGAACTGGCTTGCGGCGGTCTGCGCGCCCAGAATCATACCGCCGGCGTACGGGGTGGTGGCCACCTCCTCGCTGATGAAACCGAGGATGTGCGTCTTGCCTGTACGCAGCGAACTGGCCAGCGGATTCGACCGGTAGCCGAGCTTGGTGGCGATGGCGCGCACATTGTCCGCAATTTCGGACTTTACGCGCCCCTCGTCGCGTCCGTTGAGCACCAGCGACACCGTAGAGACGGAAACCCCCGCCTTGTTCGCGATTTCCTTCATCGTAGCCATGCGTCAAACGATACACCCTAATTGACGGACTGTTGGGAAAGCATCAGTTTTCTCCACCGACTCCGCCGAGGTTGCGCACCGCACCGATGAATAATGGTATGCCGTCCGGGGTGACGTACGAATACAGGAATGGGCGATCCACCGTGAATTCGACGTTGTCCACCGGCGCGCTAGCGAAGTCTGCGCCGGCTTTGGTGAAGGACATGGCCTTGGCGCCGGCCTCGTTCACCGCGATGCGCGTGCCCTGCAGAATCGAGCCGATATACAGGTTCTCGCCGTGCGAACCGGCGTCGACCATCTTGGTGAAGTCGGCGTCGCCTGCACTGAACGCATCGGTCACCCCCAGTTTTTCGAATGCCTTGATGGTGGCTTCCGAGTCGAACATGCTGTCGATGGTGAATCGCGGTAGCGTGACGTTCACCGTGGCCGAGTTGACGGAGACGCCCCATCCGGGCATACTGTCCGCGGCGCAACCCATTGCGCCCTCGCCAAGGGATGCCGACGAACACGTGCCGAACGCCCATCCGAGTTTCTGAGCATCGCCGGCCAACTCGTCAAAATGCCCTTCGGCCGGCAGCACGATGGCCAGATTGCCGCCGTTGTCGAACGGAATCTCCACCCGTTGCCAAGTGTTGTACTCATCATGTCCGTAAGCCATTTGGCTGAAGGCCCGGTGCATCATCGGCACCTGAGCATCTCCGGCTTCGCCGTGGAAGGTGCCGTCGCCGGTGGACTGCTCTTCGAACGGATCCTTCCAGCGGCCATCCGCATAGACGGTGTTGATGATGGACAGGACTTCACGGTCACGCAGCGTGATCTTCGGCTTGAGCGAACCATTCGTATGCTTGGCAATCCAATCGGACATCTTGGCGGCGGCCTGATCGTCGAACGGTAGCGTGGTGACTTCGGCCTCGAATATCTTCTTGACGGTGGATTGGTAATCGCTGGCAAGAGAGTAGTCGTTATCGATCCACAGCGAGTTCGCGGCGCTCATCTCGGATTTCGCCCCCGAATATTGCCCGTTGATCGAACTCAGCAGCGATTGGTAGTCGCTGTCGGCCAGCGAACCGGAGTCCAGCAGTTCGTTCAGTTGCGAGCGGGTCGTGCCATTGGCGCCCTGCGCGGCGATGGCCAACGCCATCCACATCGAAGCAGGGGAGTAGTTCACATTACCGGTGCCTCGGTCGCCGGCTCCCATCGCCAGGAATTCCGGTGCGGTGCGGTAGGCGAAGGCTGCGGTGCTGTCGACTACCGGCTGTGTGGCAGGCGTGGCCTTCGGCTTGAACATATTGCGAACCAGTGCGCTGCCATCGCCGGCCGTCCACCATACGCCGCCGGCGACGGCAAGGACAAGCACTACTGTCACGATGGCGGCGATACAAGCGTTACGGCGTTTGCGTTGTTTGCGCAACCGGTACTGTTCCATCAGTTTCTCGCTCATGGTCAGCCCCTTTGCTTGGATCGGCTCGTGCATCATTGCACGAAATCGCTATTTTCATTATATTGCTGCTTTCCCTTGAGCCCAGGAACGGTATGGGAACCCCGGCCGTAAGCGAAGATTGGTACAGCCGAATGCCAGCGGTCCGATGGTTGCGCTCGCCAATGGGAAGACAGACTGCCGGATCGTATCGAACCAAGTATCAGGTTAGTGATTCCCAACACCAATGGCCAGTGCAGCACCATACCGGGGAACCATACGAACAGGTTTTTGGCAGCCCTGTCAAGGACCTCGTCGGGCATGAGATACATTGATGAGCTCCACTGCAGCAGCAACAACACCGCTATCAGTACAACCATGCCAATCCAATGCGCGCGGTTCCATGTGAACAGTCGTTGCGTCCCGCGCTCGGCGGCGGACTGCCTTGCGGAGTTCATACTCGTTGCCATTGTGGGGTGGATGGCGTTTCGTCCGGTCACCGGATGCGTGGCGGTGGCTCTTCATCCAGTGGGTCTGACAGCGCAGGGCGGTCGGGAAGCGACTTCACCGGAAGCGCCCATGAATCGAGCGGTTCTTCTGCCGAGCATCGCACTGGGCAAGTGATTCTTGGTGCGATTGCCTTCTATGGTGTGATGCCAGTGGCCGTGCTGTTTATTGGCTTCATGCTTGGTGGCATGGCGGCGCGATGGAATCACGAACGCAGCTTGGCTCGAGCGGAGTTGGCTCACCGCCGTCAGCAGGAACGCACAGCTCAGGACATTCACGATTACGTATCCAATGATTTGGCATACCTGATTTTGCGATTCGACAACAATATTGCCGATGGCAAGACCCCTTCTGAAGAAGAATTACGCGAACTGCGTAGCGTGGCTATGGGCGCATTGGATCGCACGCATCAGGTCATTGATGTTATTGAAGGCAGGGGAGAAGCGGCGCACAGTGCAGTGACTCCGCATGATTCGACCGTTGATGCCGCTTCTGGCATTGCAACTGCGCGAGCGTTTATATGCCCCACTTACGCTCTTACCCTGTTGAAAGAAGGAAAAAGGCAGAGCCGTGATTCCCATGGGGCGGTAAAACACTCATGGGGCGGTTAGCGGATTTTGCCTTTCCGCAGAATAGAGCCGTTTTCGCCTACCGCCCCATGAAGGTTTTACCGCCCCATGAGATATTTACCGCCCCATGGGTGAGCTACCGCCCCATGAAACGTGTAATAACAAAGCATGCCCTTGCTGGTGGAAGCAATGCTTTGCTACTTCGCCCGCTTGTCGGCGAGGATCTCGTCCACCAGCTTGGGCTTTTCGGTCAGCTGGCCGGTGAAACCGGGACGGATATCCATGTGCAGCACCAGAGAAGTGCGGTAGCCCTGCTCGGCGAGCTTCTTGGCGGCCTCACCGGCCACCTTGAGCACGTCGTCCAGATTGCCTTCCACGTTGGTGAACAGGGCGTTGGTTTCCTGCGGCAGGCCGGATTCGCGAATCACTTCGACGGCCTGAGCCACGTATGGCGAGACCTCGGAGCCCACGCCATTGGCCGACACCTGGATGGCGGCCACGGTATTGAGGTACGGTTTGCCGGTTTCCGGGTCGATCGGCACTTCCTGGGTAACGGCATTACGGTCAAGAACCATGATTCTCCTTTTTCAGTAGTGTTAAGCTCCCCTGACAGGGGGAGCTTAACAACCACACTTATGTCAGCGATACTTCCAGAGATGATCCATCGGGCCGGAGCCGTGGCCAAGATTCAGCTGGGCCTTCAGCGCACCGGTCAGGTACTTCTTCGCATGCTTGATGGCCTTGGGCAACGTGTCGCCAAGCGCCAGATACGAGGCGATGGCGGAGCTCAGCGTGCATCCGGTGCCGTGCGTGTTCGGATTATTGATACGCGCGCCATCAAACCAGGTCACGGTTCCATCCGTCTCGGCAAGCACATCGTTGGCATCCTCGGTGCCATGACCACCCTTGACCAGCGCGGCACAGCCGTAACGCTCCACGATGCGGTGGGCGGCGGCCTCCATATCCTCCTGATCGCGAATCAGCGTATCGGTCAGCACTTCGGCCTCGGGAATATTCGGAGTCACGACCGTAGCCATCGGGAACAGCTTGCCGGTCAAGGCCGCAATGGCATCGTCACTGATGAGCTTGGCACCGGAAGTGGCCACCATAACCGGGTCGAGCACGATGTTCGTGGCGTGATGGAAGGTGAGTCGTTCAGCGATGACGTCGATGATGTCAGTGGCAGACACCATGCCGATTTTCACCGCGACCGGCGGAATATCCTCAAACACCATGTTGATCTGGTCGGCGAGAATGTCCGGTTTGGTATCCTGAATGGAACGCACGCCGGTGGTGTTCTGTGCGGTGAGCGCGGTGATGGCGCTCATGCCGAACACGCCGCAAGCCAGCATGGTCTTCAGATCGGCCTGCATGCCGGCACCGCCGGACGAGTCGGAGCCGGAGATCGCGAGAACAGCGGGAAGTGTAGATGTTGCAATCTGTGCCATAGTGTTCATTCTAAGTGGGGCCCATGATGTTTTTCGGAGCGGTTTTCCTTGATGTTTTGCCGCTCCTGTGGTGAGATGGGAGGGTTTGCTGATTGCGATTGATTCATGAAATGTTCGGGAGGGGACATGGCTGATAACGATGTACTGCGCCGTGACGGCGTCTTGGTACGCATCACCGGTTTTGACGATGAACGCACCGCATATTTTGGCGTAATGCCTAATGGGCACACCACACAGCTCACATTTCCGCGTCAGGAGGTGTTCGATGTGGGCGACGTGTTGCTCGTCGGCACGGATTTCTATCGTAAAGTGCCGCATGATGTGTGGCCGTTGAAGCCCCGTGTGGGCATCGTGCGCCGTGCGCTCAACGAAGGCGTGGTCCTGGAGACTTCCGACGGCCTCGAACTGCTTGAAGGCGATTACCCGAATTCGATCATGCCCGGCAACACCGTGCAGTTCACCGACCTGTTCGGCATCGAACGAGTGCTGTGGCCCACGGCCATCCGCCCAGGCGAATCCGATCACGATGACGACATCAAGCAGTACCGCATCACGCCGGGCAGCGATCCGTCGCTTACCTTCGATTCGTTCGGCGGTTATGAGCAGGTGATCACGCGCGCCAAGGAGCTTATCGAAACGCAGCTGGGCAACAGTGCGCAGATGCGTGCGATCGGTGCCAAGCCCATCAAGGGCGTGATCTTCACCGGTGCTCCGGGCACCGGCAAAACGCATCTGGCCCGCATCATCGCCAATGTGGCGGACGCGCAGTTCTATCTGGTGTCTGGCCCGACCATCGTGAGCAAGTATGTGGGCGATAGTGAGGAAACGCTGCGCATGATTTTCGCCGCCGCGCAGGCGGACAAGCGCGCCATCATCTTCTTTGATGAGATCGATTCGATTGCGTCCTCGCGCGAGAACGATACCAATGGCGTCGGCAAGCGCTTGGTGGCACAGTTGCTGACGTTGATGGATGGTTTCGAGTCCAAGGGCAATGTTGTGGTGGTCGCTGCGACCAATCGTATTGAGGACGTGGATCCCGCTTTGTTGCGTCCGGGCCGTTTCGACTGGCAGATTCCTTTCCCGATGCCGTCCGAGCACGACCGTTTGGGCATTCTGCAGGTGCAGGCCCGTTCGTTGTCAATCGAGGGCGAACTGCCGTTGGTGGATATCGCACAGCGAACCGAAGGCTGGAGCGGCGCCGAAGTGTGCGCCATCTGGACCGAGGCCGCTCTGGTGGCCGCCAAGGACCGCCGCGGCGCGATCCGTGCTGCCGACCTCGTCACCGCCTTCGAGCGAGTCGAGCGTCGTCCCGAATTAAGACACCACCGGGCATAATAATTGGCTCCCCTCAGAGAGGGGAGCCAGAGAGGTTTACTCCTGGGCAGTGGAGTAGAGCTTGCCGCCTTGGGCGGTGTACTTTTCGCTCATCGCATCCATGCCGGCGAGGATTTCTTCGGGGCTGAGCACGTTGGCGGACACCACGTCGTTATCGACATTGGCCTTGGCCTTAGCCAGTGCCTCGGAGTCGATGCCAGCAGCAGCCTCCTTCACGATTTGCTGCTGAGCGGCCTCGCCACCGAATGCCTTGCGGATGTTCTGGGAGATGGCCATCGAGCAGAACTTCGGGCCGCACATCGAGCAGAAGTGCGCCATCTTGGCCGGCTCGGCGGGCAGGGTGTCATCGTGGAAGGCGATGGCGGTGTCCGGATCGTAGGACAGATTGAACTGGTCGAGCCAACGGAACTCGAAGCGAGCCTTGGAAATCGCATTGTCACGATCCATCGCGTGCGGGTGGTGCTTGGCGATGTCTGCGGCGTGGCAGGCGATCTTGTAGGCGATCACGCCCTGCTTCACATCATCCTTGTTCGGCAGGCCGAGGTGTTCCTTCGGGGTCACGTAGCACAGCATAGCGGTGCCGTAACGACCGATCTCGGTGGCGCCGATGGCGGAGGTGATGTGGTCGTAACCCGGAGCGGTATCGGTGGTCAGCGGTCCGAGGGTGTAGAACGGGGCGCCCTTGCACACCGACTTCTCCAGTTCGATGTTCATGCGTACGGTATCGAACGGCACGTGGCCCGGGCCCTCGATCATCACCTGCACGTCCTTGGCCCAGGCGCGCTCGGTCAGCTCGCCCAGAGTCATGAGCTCGGAAAGCTGCGCGGCGTCGTTCGCGTCGGCCAGGGAGCCGGGGCGCAGGCCATCGCCCAGAGAGAACGCCACGTCGTACTTGGCGAAGATGTCGCACAGCTCGTCGAAGTGCGTGTACAGGAAGCTCTCCTGGTGGTGGCGCAGGCACCAGTCGGCCATGATGGAGCCACCGCGGGAGACGATGCCGGTCACGCGGTTGGCGGTCAACGGCACGTAACGCAGCAGCACGCCGGCGTGGATGGTCATGTAATCCACACCCTGCTCGCACTGTTCGATCACGGTGTCGCGGAACAGTTCCCAGCTCAGCTTGGAGGCATCATCCTCGACCTTTTCGAGGGCCTGGTACATCGGCACGGTGCCGATCGGCACGGGGGAGTTGCGAAGAATCCACTCACGGGTGGTGTGGATGTCGTTACCGGTGGACAGGTCCATCACGGTATCGGCGCCCCACTTGGTGGCCCACGTCAGCTTCTCCACTTCCTCGTCGATGGAGGAGGTGACGGCCGAGTTGCCCATGTTGGCGTTGAGCTTGGTCAGGAAGGCGGATCCGATAATCATCGGCTCGGCCTCGGGGTGGTTGATGTTGCAGGGCATCACCGCGCGGCCGGCGGCCAGCTCGGAGCGCACGAGCTCCACATCGCAGTTCTCGCGGGTGGCCACGTACTGCATCTCCGGGGTGATGATGCCGTGGCGGGCGTACCACATCTGGGTGATCGGGTGGTCCTTGGCGCGCATCGGCTCATGCTTGCGTCCACGCCATTCCTTGGTGGCGCGGCCGCGCTTGATGGCGCGCTTACCATCATCCTCAAGGTTGCGGCGGCGGCCCTCGTAGTCTTCGATGTCGCCGCGGTCGCGGATCCAGTCGAGACGCAGGGGCTTCAAACCTTCCTTCGGGTCGCACTTGGGGCCTTCGGTGTTGTAGTCGTGGAACGGCGGGTTCGGGCCCACGCCGGGCGTGTCGCTCAGCTTGATTTCGGTGTACGGCACTTCCAGGTCGTAGGAACCATACTGATAGGTGAACGGTACGGACTTGGTCTTGCGGATGTGCGCCTTGTCGCGTTGCTTGGAACCACGGGCGGCGATGTCCACGCGCTGCTGCTTGGCGAGCTTCTGGGCATCCTTGGCGTCCTTGGCGTTGGTGAACTTCTTCTCAGTGGCCTCGGAGCCAGGCTTTGCGGCCCCTTCCTGAGCAGCCTGAGTATCAGCAGCGGGGGTGTGGGCTACGACGCGCGGCGCGTAGCCGTGCTTCTTGTCGCCGCGGACGGCCTTCCAGCCTTCGACCATGGTGCGCGCGGCCTCTTCCGGGTTCTCGGCACCCGCGATGGCGGAGACCGCGAACCAGCCGGCGGCCTTGGTGCCGGCGAGCATGGCCATATCGGCTGCGGTCACGCCGCCGCCCACGACCACCGGGAATTCGCTGGCAGCGCAGATGGTGTTGATCTGGGCGGCGTCCAGTGTCTTGCCGGAGCCATCGTTGCCGCCCACGGAAGCCTCGGGCTTGGTGGTGGAGACGTGCAGAGGGCCGGCGCCAATGTAGTCGATGCAGCCGTCGGGCAGCTCGTTGATGAGCTGAACGAGGCTTTCGGTCTCAGCCGACAGACCCACGATGGCCTCGTCGCCGAGCAGGGCGCGGGCTTCTCGCGGCTCCATGTCGGTCTGGCCGATATGCACACCGTCCACCTTGATGCCCTTGCGGCGGGCCTGCCACACCACGTCGGCACGGTCGTCGATCACAAAGGCCACGGAATCGGACTTCTCATTGTCCTCGATGATCTGCGCGATGTCGCGGGCCATGTCGGTCAGCTCAGAGGCATCGGCCTCCTTGGCGCGCAGTTGGATGAAGGTTGCGCCGCCGCGCAGAGCCTGATCCACCACGTCGGTCAGCGGACGGCCTTTGCAGTCCTCCGGCCCCACCACGAAGTACGCGGACAAGTCGAAGTTGTCTCGCATGGAGGCGTATGGGTATTCATTACTCATTATTATTCCTACCTTTGTTGTTTCTTGTGGAAGTCTTATTGGGAAAAACTGTTATGAGCTCCCTCATCAGAGGGAACTGAAACTACTGCACCAAAATCTCGGATTCCGCCACCTGTTCGGCGGTAACATTCCACAGCGCGTCAAGGAACGCGACCTGGAACGAGCCCGGCCCGTGCGAAGTCGTATCGGCTATCTCTGCCGCGCGGTTGTACAGCAGAGATGCGGACAGAGCGGCGGTCAACGGATCGGAAACCGCCAGATATGTGGCAGCCACGCCGCCCAGCGAGCAGCCTGCACCGGTGATCTTGGTCATCATCGCGCTGCCGCCCGGCAGTCGGTACACGGTTTCGCCGTCGGTCACCAGATCGGCGATGCCGGACACAGCCACTGCACAGCGGGTGGAAGCGTCATGGGAGGAATGCTTGGCGTGCTGTTCGGTCAGATACTGTGCCAGCGCCACCGCCGCACCGGTTGCGGACTCCACGTCGTCGACGGATTCCACTCCGGCGGGGCGGTGCTCGGAAGCGTCCCCCACGGTTTCGGTATTGAGCCCCCACATGTTCGCCAGCGCGATTACCTCGGAGGCGTTCGCGCGAATCATGGTCGGGGGAGCGGCCTTGAAGGTCTGAAGAATGGCGGTGCGGGTGTGGCCGATGCCGGCGGCCACCGGGTCGAGCACCCACGGCTTGTCCAAGTAGTTGAGTCGCTGGGCGATTTCGGGCAGCGCATCCTTATAGAACGGCAGCAGCGTGCCCACGTTGATGTAGTTCGCGCCCGCGATTTTCGCGGTTTCGATCACGTCGTCCGGCAGGAAACTCATGGCCGCAGTGCCGCCGGCCGCCAGTTGCGCGTTGGCAACCAAATTGATGGTCACAAAATTGGTGAATGACTGGGCCAATGGAGTCGTCTCGCGTACGCGGCGAACGGCATCGGCGATATTATCGCGGATGGGTGAATCGGCTGGAACCGGAGTCCCGGCGGTACAACCGCTGGACACATCGGCAAACGATGATGCACTATTGCTCATTTACTGCTCCCTACGATGGTCTTAACCAACAGGTTCTAAGGGTCAGGCTCAGGCCTTTCTCAACTCGCGAACCACATGCGAGTCCCCCTGCACTACAGTGCCGACGCTATGCGCCAACATGGACATTATCGTGACGGATTTGTTCGATACGTGTCGTCAGGTCTGGCGCGTCCCGTCCATTCGTGATATGTGGACGCCTCCGCCGAGCAACATCTCCCGGATTTGTGACGCTAACGCGATGTCAGTGGTACAAATTGGGGAAGGGCAAAACAACAGGAACAATATGGAGGTGTTTGCGATATAGGAATCGCTGCGAACGGCCGCTCGTGAGACGCGGAACATATACCGGACAATGCCGCCTGACCTGTCACCGTATACGGCTATCCTGAAGCGGTTGTTATTAGACCCCAAACCGTTCAAACCAGAAGGTGCATTGTGGCTCAGTCCAAACTCGATGAAGTCGTATCCCTTGCGAAGCGTCGCGGCTTCGTGTTCCCCGCCGGCGAAATTTACGGCGGCACCCGTTCCGCTTGGGATTACGGCCCCCTCGGCGTCGCTCTCAAGGACAATATCAAGCGTGAATGGTGGCGCTCCATGGTCGTCACCCGTCCTGATGTCGTCGGTGTCGACACCTCCATCATTCTGCCGCCCGAAGTGTGGGTGGCGTCCGGCCACGTGAGCGTGTTCAACGATCCGCTCGTCGAGTGCCTCAACTGCCACAAGCGCAACCGCGCCGACAAGCTCGAGGAATCCTACGCCGAGAAGCACGGCGACAAGATGCCGGAAAACGGCATGAAGGACATCGTCTGCCCGAACTGCGGCACCCGTGGACAGTGGACCGAACCGCGCGACTTCAACATGATGCTGCGCACCCACCTCGGCCCGGTCGAGGACGAGAACAGCCTGCACTACCTGCGTCCGGAGACTGCACAGGGCATCTTCGTCGACTTCAAGAACGTGATGACCTCCTCCCGTTCCAAGCCGCCGTTCGGCATCGCCAACATGGGTAAGTCCTTCCGTAACGAGATCACCCCGGGCAACTTCATCTTCCGCACCCGTGAGTTCGAGCAGATGGAGATGGAGTTCTTCGTCACGCCCGGCACCGATGAGGAATGGCACCAGTACTGGATTGACGCCCGCACCCGCTGGTACATCGACCTCGGCGTCAAGCCGGAGAACCTGCGCCACTACGAGCACCCGAAGGAGAAGCTCTCCCACTACTCCAAGCGCACAGTGGACATCGAATACAAGTTCGGCTTCCAGGGTTCCGACTGGGGTGAGCTCGAAGGCATCGCCAACCGTACCGATTACGATTTGAGCGCGCACTCCAAGCACTCCGGCGAAGACCTGAGCTACTTCAACCAGGCCACCGGCGAGAAGTACGTGCCGTACGTCATCGAACCGGCCGCCGGCCTGACCCGCTCCCTGATGTGCTTCCTCGTGGACGCCTACGATGTGGACGAGGCCCCGAACACCAAGGGCGGCGTCGACAAGCGCACCGTGCTGCGTCTCGACCCGCGTCTGGCCCCGGTCAAGGCCGCCGTGCTGCCGCTGAGCAAGAAGCCTGAACTGCAGACCGTGGCCCAGAACCTGGCCGACGACCTGCGCTTCAACGAATGGATGATCGACTACGACGAGTCCGGTGCCATCGGCCGTCGTTACCGTCGTCAGGACGAGATCGGCACCCCGCTGTGCATCACCGTGGACTTCGACACCCTCGAGGACCACGCCGTGACCATCCGTGAGCGTGACACCATGGCCCAGGAGCGCGTCGCTCTTGACAAGGTGGCCGATTACGTGGCCGCCCGCATCGGCGAGAAGCGCACCCGCGTGCCCCTGAAGCCCGTGGAAATGGGCGGCGAGGCTTGGCCTGAGTCCGGCGTTCAGGAAGCCGGCGGTCTGTACTAAGCCGGAGTCGCACAACTTGGGCTCCCCTCTGTGGGCTGAGCCGTAAGGAAGACATCCCAGTGGGCTGTTTGTAGGCGAAGTGGCGGCGATAGACGCCGGGGCTCCTCTCTCAGGGGAGCCCCTACTTATTTTCTTAGGAATCACATGGCACAATCCGAATCCGAAACAGTGCTCACCGAGCATCACGAGACCGACAACCTCGACCCACGTACGGACGCGCCGGCGCGCCCCGGGACCCCGGTGCATATCGCCCCGGTCCAACTCGGCAACATCACCGTGCCGACCCCGGTGGTGCTCTCGCCGATGGCGGGAGTGACCAACTGGCCCTTCCGCGTGATTTGCGAGGAATATGGTCCCGATGGACTCTACGTGGCCGAGATGATCACCGCTCGAGCCCTCGTGGCGCATAACCCGAAAGCACTGCGCCTCTGTCATTTCGCCAAAAGCGAAAAAATCCGTTCACTGCAGTTGTACGGCGTGAACCCCTCCATCACCGAACAGGCGGCGAAAATCGTGGTCGACGGCAACATGGCCGACCATGTGGATCTGAACTTCGGTTGCCCGGTGCCCAAGGTCACTCGTCGAGGCGGTGGTTCGGCCTTGCCTTGGAAAACCGACATTTTCACTGAGCTATTACAGCGCGTGGTCGCCGTATGCGAGCCGGCGGGCATCCCCGTCACCGCGAAGATCCGCGTCGGCATCGACCATAACCATGAGACCTTCCTCGAAGCCGGACACATCGCGCAGGAGGAGGGCTGCAAGGCCGTAACCCTGCATGCCCGTACCACCGCCGAATACTATGGCGGTCATTCCGACTGGTCCCGCATCGGCGAGCTCAAGGAACACCTCAACATTCCGGTATTCGGCAATGGCGATATCTGGGGTGCCGAGGATGCGCTCGAAATGGTGCGCGAGACCGGCTGCGACGGTGTGGCCATCGGCCGCGGATGCCAGGGCCGGCCGTGGCTGTTCGCCAACATCAAAAACGCCTTCGAGGGCAATCCCGAACGGCTCAACCCGAATCTGGGCGAGGTCTGCCGCGTGATTCACCGTCATGCCGAGCTGCTTACCGAGTTCTATGAGGGCGATGAGATGATGGCCGTCCACGATCTGCGCAAGCACATCGCCTGGTATCTGAAAGGATTCCCGGTGGGCGGCTCCACCCGCAAGGCCTTTATGGAATGCGAGAGCCTGGCCGATGTGGACCGCGAGATCGGCAAGCTCGACCCGACTATCGAATACCCGCCACGCGTGGTCGACAAACCGCGCGGCCGCGTGCGTTTCGCCAAGAAGGTGCACTTGCCGTATGGCTGGTTGGAATCGCGTACCACCACCCACGAAGAGCGTGAGGCGCTCTTCGGTGACGACCCAATGGACGCCAGTTACTGAGAAAATACTGAAAATACACGCAACACGCGCCATTCTGCGCGTGAATTTCCCTCCAAGAGTAGCCTGTTTGCGCTACTCTTGGGTGTAACCGTGAAGTGACAGGAGCCAAACGTGAGCGAGATCGCGCAGAATGAGTTCAACGACAAGACCAACATCAAGGTTGTTGGCGTCGGCGGTGCCGGCGGTAATGCCGTCAATCGCATGATTGCCGAGGGACTGCAGAATGTTGAATTTGTGGCGGTAAATACCGATGCGAAGGATCTTCTGCGCTCTGATGCGGATGTCAAGATTTCCCTTTCCGATAAGTCCAGTCGTGGTCTCGGTGCTGGTGCCGACCCGGAGCGTGGAGCCAAGGCGGCCCAGGACCACCAGTCGGATATCGAAGAGGCGCTTAGGGGTGCCGACATGGTGTTCGTCACCTGCGGCGAGGGCGGTGGCACCGGTACTGGCGCCAGCCCGATCGTCGCTCGTGCGGCTCATCAACAGGGTGCTCTCACCATCGCGGTTGTTACTCGTCCGTTCAGCTTCGAAGGCCCTCAGCGTTCCGCTTCCGCCGAATACGGCATCGACAACCTGCGCAAGGAAGTCGACGCGCTGATCGTCATTCCGAACGATCGCCTGCTCGAGCTTTCCGACCGTTCCATCGGCATCATTGAGGCCTTCAAGACCGCTGATACCGCACTGCTTGCCGGTGTTCAGGGCATCACTGACCTGATTTCGATGAACTCCTATATTCACGTCGACTTCAACGATGTGAACTCCATTCTTCGTGGTGCTGGTACTGCGCTGTTTGGTATCGGTTCCGCACGGGGAGAGGATCGTGCCACGCAGGCCGCCGAAATCGCCATCAGCTCTCCGCTGCTTGAGGAAAGCATCGAAGGCGCACACGGTGCGCTGATCAACATCGCCGGTCCGACCGACCTGAAGTTGCAGGAGGCCTCTGCTGCCACCGAACTGGTGCGCAAGGCCATTCACCCTGAAGCCCAGATTATTTGGGGTCTTGCTCTGGACGATGCTTATGGCGATGAAGTGCGTGTCACTGTTATTGCTGCTGGTTTTGACCCCGTCGCCGCTCAAGATGACGACACTCAGAGCACGGTGACGCCGGTTGTGCCAACCGCCGCCGATCCTGCGACTCCCGTGGCACAGCCAGCTCCAGCACCGGCACCGGCTGCACAGCCCGCTGCCACTGCCCAACCGGCATTCACACCGGCTACCGGTGACTCCGCATCGTTGCCTTTTGATGATCCGACTTCCGCTCATCCGAATATCGCCGTGAACGATCCGGCTGGCGATCTCGACATCCCTGACTTCCTGCGCTGAAAGGATTGATCCATGGCTGGGTTCATGAAAAACGCGATGTCCTATCTGGGCATGAGTGACGTTGTGGACGATGAGGACGACTACATCGAGGAGGACGAGGAGCAGAAGCCGGCTTCGAAGTCCGCATTTGATTCCGACCATACGGTCACGCCGCTGGCGTCAACCACCGCGCCTGCCGCATCGTCGACTACCAAGCCGTTCCCCGGTGGCCGTGTGAACAGAATCACCACCATCCATCCGAAGTCATATGAGGATGCTCAACTGGTCGGCCGCGCATTGCGTGACGGTGTTCCGGTCGTACTGAATCTCACCGGTGTGGCCGAAGCCGTGGCATATCGCATCGTGGACTTCTCCGCCGGCGTGGTGTTCGGCGTGCGTGGTTCCCTCGAGCGTGTCACTCCGCGCGTGTTCCTGTTGAGCCCGGCGCAGGTGAACATCAAGGTCGAAGAGCCGACAAAACCAGCCTCGGCACACGATTTGTTCGCTGACTGACCGGTTCAGTAGTTTTCGCATTCGACGTTATATCGGTATTCGGCCGACTCCCAGCAAGGAGTCGGCCGATTCTTATTGTGCTCCGAGCAAACTTTTCATGCGCGGTTGTTAGTCTGTCAGCATGCTTTCCTTAGTGTTCTCTCTGATCGGCCGCATTCTTGCATGGCTCATTAACGCGTATATCACGGTTCTGTTCGTGCGCATGATTCTGGACTGGGTCTCCGTTCTCGCACGAAACTGGTATCCACGTGGTGTGGTGGCCCAGCTGATCAATATTGTGTATTCCATCACCGAACCCCCTCTGCGCTGGCTACGTCGCTATATTCGCCCATTGCCGCTCGGTTCGATTTATCTTGATGTCAGCTTCATTGTGCTGTATTTTGCGCTGGTGGTACTGGAAAGTGTTGTTCTGATAGTGTTCTGAGGCCGTTTTTGACCCGCCGGAGGCATATATCTGGCATAAAAACCCACGTCGAATGTTCTGAAACGATGGGGTCGTGATAGCATTCTGACTTGAGACCAACGTAAGTGCGGGCGATGCCCCAAAGCGAGGTGCAAGATTTATGGCTCTGTTGACGCCGAAGGATATTAAGGAGCACACCTTCCAGACTGTTCGATTCAAGGAAGGTTATGATGTCGACGAGGTCGATGACTTCCTTGATCAGGTCACGGAAACCGTCGAGGCTCTTGGACGTCAGGCGGTAGCCGGCGGTCAGGCCACCCAGACTCTGGGTCCTGACGTGACCAACCTTAATGCGAAGATCTCCGATCTTACCGGTCAGGTGCAGCAACTCCAGTCGGAGAATGCTGGTTTGAAGAACGCTGTGGCTCAGGCCCAGCAGGCCGCTCAGGCTGGCAATGATCAGGCGGCACAGCTTGCCTCTGCCAAGCTCAGCGAAGCCGAGGAATCCAACCGCGCGCTGTCCTCCCAGAATGAGCAGCTCAAGGGTCAGGTCGATCAGCTGAACGCTCAAATCGATCAGCTCACCGCCCAGGCCGCTCAGGCCTCCGGTAACCAGGAAGCCGTCGGCCAGCAGATCGCCGCCATTCAGCAGGAACGTGATCAGTTCCGCGCGGCCAACGAGGAGCTGTCCCGTCAGCTCGCCGCTGCTCAGCAGGAGGGTTCCGCCGCTCAGCAGCAGTCCGCTCAGATCGCTGAACTGTCTCGTCAGCTCGAAGAAGCCAAGCAGCGTGAAAACCAGCTTCGTGCCCAGGTTTCCAAGGTCGAGCCGAGCACTGAGACCGGTTCTCTGCAGAAGATCGCTGGCGTCGCTTCCATGCCGGGCACCGAGCCCGAGCGCGCCACCGCCATGCTGACCCTGGCTATGCAGCTGCACGATCAGTACGTGGAGAAGGGCAAGAACAAGGCCAAGGAAATCACCGAGGCCAGCCAGAACAAGTACAACGATTTGGTCACCAAGGCCAACAACTACTCCGAGCGTACCCGCTCCGAGGCCGACGACTACTCCACTCGTACTCGTTCCGACGCCGACACCTATTCGGATCGTACCCGCTCCGAGGCCGACGCTTACCGTGACCAGATTCACGCGGATGCCGAGACCTACTCCCAGAACACCCGTTCTGAGGCCGACGCATACTCCGTCAAGACTCGTCAGGATGCGGACAACTACTCCAAGTCTCAGCACGATGACGCTGACAACTACGAGAAGGAAGTGCAGCAGCGTGCCGCCGAGTACGACAAGAACACTCGTTCCGCAGCTGATGCGTACGACAAGAACACCCGCTCTGCAGCCGATACGTATGCCGAGCAGGTGCGCGACAACCTTCAGGCTCAGTCCAAGGTCGTCGAGGGCAACATCCAGAGCCTCAAGCAGTTCGAGACTGAATACCGCGCCCGCCTCACCGAGTACCTCGGCCAGCTGGCATCGCAGGTTTCCGAGTCGAACAACTACGTCGACCAGACCTCGTCCAAGACCAACTGAGCGTAGGCAGGTACAGGTCGTATGACGAACCAACAGGGACGGCTGCGCACTCGCGTGGCCGTCTTTGCATGTGTGGCCGCGGCTGCGCTGATTGTCGATCAGCTCACCAAGGCTTGGGCGATGGCCGCGTTATCCAACGGTCAGACCATTCGCGTGATTCCCGGACTGCTGTCCTTCACCTTGGTGCGTAATCCGGGCGCGTCCTTGGGCATGGGGTCAGGCGCTACTTGGGTAATCAGTCTGTTGGCCGTTGTGGCTTGCGTGGCCCTTGCTGTGGCTGGGGTGCGCACTATCTCCATGAAATGGTCGGTGGCGCTTTCTTTCGCGTTTGCAGGCGCTCTGGGCAACCTGATTGACCGTGTTATGTACGCTGACGGCTTCCTCAACGGCAAAGTGGTGGATTTCCTTAACTATGGCTGGTCCGTTGGCAATGTGGCGGATATCTATCTGGTAGTCGCCGGTGTGGTCCTGGTGATTCTGATTCTTATGGGGGAGCCGTTCTCCCACAAGGATCTTATCGAGCAATCCGACGAATCCCTACAGTCTGAGCCGGAGGCGGACGCCAAGTAATGAGTCGAATGGTCCCTGCTCCCGATGCATTGGTGGGTAAGCGTTTCGACGTAGCCGTGGCCAAAATGCTGGGTATTTCACGATCTAAAGCCGCCGATCTGGTTGACTCCGGACAGGCGCGCGTTTTAGGGCGTGAAGTTGCGCGGTCCAGCACGTTGCAGGCGGGGGAGACCGTCGAATTTGATTTGGCGGAGGAACAGGCCGGGCCTGAGCCTATCGCAACTGATATGGCTGTTGTCTACGAAGATGATGATGTCATCGTAGTCGATAAGCCTGTAGGCGTGGCGGCGCATGCCTCGGTTGGCTGGACCGGTCCCACGGTATTGGGATCGTTGCGTGATCGTGGCGTGCATATCGCTTCCTATGGTGCGGCCGGGCGTGAAGGCATTGTTTCTCGCCTTGATGTAGGCACTTCCGGCTTGATGTTGGTGTGCAAGTCCGACCTTGCGTACACCGAGATGCGTCGGCAGTTCGCCGAGCATGAGGTAAAGAAAACCTATCATGCGCTCGTGCAGGGCGGTCTTAAAGAGAACAAAGCGACCATTGAGGCACCGATCGGGCGCGCCAAAGTGTCCGATTTCCGCTTCTGCGTGACTCCGGCCGGCAAACCGGCCGTTACGCATTGGGATGTGTTGGAGCGTTTCGGCCATGAGGCCACACTGGTATCCGTGAATCTGGAGACCGGACGTACCCATCAGATTCGCGTGCATTTCTCCTCGATTGGGCATCCTCTGTGCGGCGACCCCATGTATGGTGCCAATCCGGTGCTGTCTGAAGCTTTGGGACTTGACCGGCAGTGGCTGCACGCCATGAAGCTCGAATTCCGCCATCCTCGCACCCGCGTCTGGACCACGGTCCGGTCCCAGTACCCGGCCGACCTGGCCGCCGCCCTCGATGCCATGCGTGCCCGTCACATCGAACCCGCTGAACCTGCCGAGCATGCCGAAGTTCTGGTGGACTAATTCCGCAACGTGTGCATCATGCGTTTTAATATTTAGATTCAGTTCCAGCCTCGCCGGATTCATCCCAGAATAACGAGAGATCGGTCATGATGGCTCTCCGTCATGACCATACCCCAAGTGACTGCGGATGCTGAGTACGAGTATTCGTGGCCGTCATCAATCGATGGTGGTCATTGGGATTCGCGCCATGTACTACGCAGTATGTTGTACGCTCTGCCTGGCTGTTGAACGAAGTCCACAAGAAACAGTAGATACTAGGGCGGCCAGCGGATTAGCAAGACATCGGTTGGTGAGGACTGCTGACATTGAACTCCGACGGATGAATTGAATACTCATATGGTATCCGATTCTGAACAATTGAGTGGGGGCGTTGATGGTTGCCATCGTTTGAGCTGGCTAAATGCGATTTCGCGCCACGCTGTTTCAACAACGGTAACAACAGCTACAGTTGAACTATGCATGGGTTGAAGAGTGCGATTGACAGGGGAGCGGACGCGTGGGCGCGTTCGCTGCCTGGGCGCGTGCTCGACCGGTATGTGTCGCGGCGCGGCCCCCTGCTGGCGAATGGTCTGGCATATGGTCTGCTGTTCGCCTTTTTTGCCGGCGTCTGGATTGCGGTGAGCGTGTTCGGCCTTATCATGGTCGGCAACATTGATTGGCAGCAGATGCTGATTGACGCGGTGCGTGAAGTCATTCCCGGTGTGGCCGACTCGTTTCTGACGTCTTCCGCGCTAGGCGCCATGTCAAGCGCATTGACGTGGACCGGTCTGGCCACGTTGGCCATATTCTGGTGGACAGTGACCGGCTGGATGAACTCGCTGCGCCACGCCGTACGGGCCATGTTCGACGACTGCGGCGACGAGCTCAATATCGTCGTCGCAAGGTTACGCGATACGCTTGCCGCCATCGCCATCGCAATACTGTTCATTCTTTCGACCGCGGCCGGTACGGTGTCCGGCGGCATCGTACGCCGACTGCTGCAATGGGGCGGCATCCCCAGCAGTTCGTTGCCCGGCATCGTGCTTTTGGAGATGACCGGTTTCGGTACCGGTGTCGCGCTGAATTTCGCGTTGTTCATGTTGCTGCTGCGCGTGGTCTCCCACATCAAAGCCGGACGATTCACGATACTCGGCGCGTTACTGGGATCTCTGACGGTTTCCGCAATGCAGCTTCTCGGTGCGCGACTATTAGCCGGAGCCTCCCGGAATCCGATGCTTGCCCCGTTCGCCGCGTTGATCGGCGTGCTCATTTGGTTCAACCTCGTCGCCCAGGTCATTTTGCTCTGTGCCGCCCTCATTGCCGAGTGCCGACAAAAGAGCTGAGCGTTGGTGAGAATATAGCGGGACTAGCTAGTCTCGATACTTTTCTAGCAAAGATTCGCCAGTATCTCGCAGCATAATGCGTAAGGATTGTGGTTCAAGGACTTCAATGAGGCGCGAATCGGCATATTGCAATGCCCACCACAAGGTCGCTAATTCGTTGGCCATGATATGCACGTCGTATTCGTTGGCGCTGATTTGAGTGACCTTGGCGTTGTCGAACCAGTCGTACAAGGGCTCCAGCGTGCCGGTAATACGCAGGTGAATCGGTACTGCTGCGCCGTCCATGGGGTAAGGGCGTTCGTCCATATGCTCTTCGATGTTGAACGGCGTTCCCGGAATCGGACTGAAGCTATCCAGTGAGCGATTGAGCGCATGATCAGTCTCCTCGACGTAAAGGTTGCGGAAACGTTCTACGTGCAGATACGAGAGACTGTCATGCTGATGCATGTGGCAAATCAGATAGTATTTGTTGTTCTTGTACATCAGATGGTACGGATCGGCTTGGTATTCTTTGATTTCACCCGCATTGTCGCGGCGAGGAACCAGATTGCCATCAATGTCATAGGTGCAGTAACGGAATCGAATTACTCGTTCGTGTTCGATGGCATCGTTGAGCATTTCGATATTGTTGAGAAACTCGGTGTTGTAATTCTTTGGCGTAGTGAGCTGCCTCAGACCGCGCAATTGGCCCGACTTGCCCGCGAACGTATAGATTTTGGCGATAAGGTCGCTCAGATATTCGCTGTCAGACCGTGATATTACCGCGCCGTCCGCAAGCAGACGCATCTGGGCCGTATCAAACACCGGTTCAATGTACCATCCCGGCTTTGGATCAGCGCTTTCAGCAGAGAGCAGGTCTCGACGCTCCAGATGCTCCACCCGACGGCCGAATGGTTGCATGTCACGCAACGCCTTGAGATGCCCTCGTACGGTCTTTTCCGAAACGCTGATGCGCTTGCTGATCTCAGTGGCAGTAATCCCGTGCTCGCGGTCTGTATGCGCATCCAGCAGTTCGAGAATCTCGATGACAATCTGCGCAGTGGAAGGTGTTGCTTGTTGCGATGAGACGGCCATCATGTTCCTCTCGCTGAGTATCGAGACTGCTTCAAGAACCAGTAGATAATTACCGTTGATTGTAGCGCGGCAGGAAACTGAACATGCAGCCGATTCGAATTCGAAGCAACCATGACTATGGAGGCGGTGCTCTTATGCGGGATTTCGTTAATTTGCATGTACATAGTGACTATTCGCTGGCAGATGGTGTCTCTACTGTGAGCGAGCTGATGAGTGAAGCGCAACGATTAGGTCAGCCAGCAATTGGTCTGACTGATCACGGCAGTGTCGGCGGTTTGATGGAGTTCTGGAAAGCAGGACGTCAGCGAGGCATTAAGCCGATTTTGGGTGTTGAAGCATACGTAACGCCAGAAACTGGCCGCACGGATACGAGATGCGTATCTTGGGATAATTCGTGGAAAGAGAGGAATACTCGAAGAAGTGTTACTTGTGTGCCTCATGATCCTTATGATGTCAGCGGTGGTGGGCTGTTTACTCACTTGACGCTATGGGCAGAGTCCGATGAAGGTCTTGTCAATCTCATGAAAGCATCTTCCGTGGCGAATCTCGAAGGTCTGGTCTCGCGTTATCCTCGCATGGATAACAATGTCTTGTCATCATTTGCAAAAGGACTTATTTGTGGGTCGGGCTGCATGTCTGGAGCCATTCCGACAAGATTGTTGCTTGGACAATTTGATGAAGCGTTGCGAATGGCCGGTGAACTACAGGATATTTTCGGTCGAGATAATTTCTTTATAGAAATCATGGATCATGGTTTGTCCATTGAGCACCAAATCAGGAATGATCTAGTGGAACTGGCGAAACGAATTAATGCGCCGTTAGTCGCAACTAGTGATGTGCATTATGCAAAGCGTGATGACAGTCTAAAACATGATGTGCGTATATGCATTGAAACAGGTGATGTGATGGATGGTCCTCATCGTTTCAAGTTTGAAAGCGAGGAGTATTATTTGCGTTCATCTGCGGTTATGCGGTCTCTGTTCTCCGATGTGCCTGAAGCCTGCGACAATACGTTGCTCATAGCAGAGCGGTGCGATACCGGATTTTGTGTAGCGGAAGATGGCTCATTAATGCCGCAGCATGTTGGTGCTGATGGCCGAGCGTCGAGTGAAATTCTTCAAGGGGAAGTTGAAGGATGGCTGCAAACGAAGTATGGAAGCATACCGGATTCAGTGTGGAATCGTGCTCAACACGAAATGGCTGTGATTCGTGAAACCCATGCTGAAGAATACTTGATGGCCGTCGCATATTGTACGAATCGATTGCGAGAAGAGGGGCATTTGGTCGGGCCCGGGAAGGGGATATTGGCTCGCAGCCTTGTCGCCTATGCGCTGGGGATTAGTGAGATTGATCCCATCGAATACGATTTACCCTTTACTGATTTTCAAGATTCAGTCTTTCCTACAGCTGTTTTGCAAACGGAACGGGGACTGTCCAGGCGGGTATTGCAATATCTATGTGACCGATATGGGAATGGTTATGCAGCTGCTGTAATTGCATACAGCCGTTTTAACGATGCCAAGGCAGTGAAAGATGTGTCGCATGTATGCGGATATCAACGGTTCTGGGATGCATCCTCGGCTGAGGTTTGGTTGCAGGATAACGCCAAGAAGTCTATTGCGGATGGGTTGAAAGACTGTATATATGACTGTTCCGTTCGCAGTGATGTGTTGGCTCTTTGCAACAAGCCCCTTGCCGAAGTAACGTCCATTGTTCGTTTTCCTTCGGGGGCAGAAAGCACCGCGTTTGATGCAAAAGGCTGTGATGAACTTGGGCTTCCTCGTCTCCGTATTGCAGGTTCGAGAGTTTTGCAGGTGGTGCAGGATGCCCTTCGATTCATACCGGATTGCAATGTGCCGCAAGTATGGGACGATTCTTGCAGTTCGTTGGATGAGAGCCGTGTGTATGACTTACTGTCCGCGGGCTATACGGCCGGTATTCCATTCTTGGATGGAATGAAGAGCGAACTGATGCAGCAGAAGCTTACCTCTTTTGCGGAGCTAATTGACATATGCCATAGCAGAGGTGCCGACCGCGCAGATGCTGTTGCTCGTGCAATGTTCGCATACCGTGTCGCCTATGTGAAAACGTTATACACAATCGAATTCATGACCGCAATGTTGAATAGTTATAACGAGGATGGCGCTAGAGCGAAACTGGAAAGTATATTTGAAGAAATGTACTGTTTAGGTATTCATGTAAGAATGCCAAACATTAATCAATCTCAATATTATGCGACAGCGTATTCCAGTACCGGTGACGATGAGAAATCGGCATATGGAATTCAGCTCGGTTTTAATGCGATACGGGGCATTTCGGAACAATTGGCAGAAGAAATCGTTTCAACCCGTAATAAGGGCAGTGCCTATCGCAGTTTTAATGATTTTATACGTCGTGTTTCATTGGAACATTGCAATGCAGGGAATGTCAATTACCTCATTAGAGCCGGTGCTTTTGATTGCGTCAACCCCTGCAGGAAGGCTCTTGCCCAATGTGGCAATGACCTTATCGAGGCGGAAAGGCAATACAGAGCAGCACAATCCCATGGACAGGGTGATTTATTGCAGGATGTAATGGATGCAAGTCCTTGTGCGCAAAAGAGTACAGATGAAGTCGTCCCTAATGGTTCGGATTGGGATCAAACCACTCGGCAACAGCTCCAGTGTGAGTCTTTCAAATGGCCAATAGGACGTGCGATTGAACAATATGTGTGTGCTTAGACGGCAATGTGATACTACGAAATCACTAGGCTTGCGTAAGAGTGCAAAGTGTCATGCGCGAAGTCCCGGATATTTGTTGCGTCAGTTATATGCTGAGAACAGATACAACTCACTGGGGAGGGTAAGGTATGAGTGTCATGGTGATACGGCCCGAGCGAGGGTGTGATGACATTCATGCCCTGATTGATCATGTCCTTTCTGATGGTGCCGGATGTACGGAAGCAGATTTTCCGGATAGTTGCCGTGGGCGATTCGTTATTCTGACACCGGCAAGCTTGCGCGCATATGTGGAAAAGCAAGTACTGCAGTCGATGGTCCGACCGGAATTCCGCGAACGTCTGGAACCGGGGATGAATGTGGGTGTCCATTCTCTGGCAAGCATGATGAGCTCGATTATCGGCAACCAGGATTATGGAAGGTACATTCGCCCATCAATCAGCATGATGTCGCTGAGAAATTACGTAGCGAAGTGTCTGAATGATAATGAATCGTTGCGTAATCAGGTTGGTGACTCGTTTGAGGCTATTGACCAGTTCACCAAGCAAATTGTTGAATTGCATAATGATGGGGTCAGTGCTGAAGAGGTGCTTGCTCTGGCCGCTCATCAGTCGAATGCTCGACTTTCGGTGCTTGGCTCTTTGCTGCAACTGGTGGAGCAACGGTTAGGTAAACGGTATACATTCCCCGGAGCCGCCCATGAAACCATATGTGCATGGGCACAGCGGCATGGGAGTAATCGCTGGTTCTATCTGTACGGTTTCGCACACCTCAACGCTTCGGAGATGAGGATAGTTCATACACTTGCGCAATACGTGCATCTGACGGTGATGGTTGGTGCCGGTTCTGATCCGGATTATCTGGAAGCATTGCAGAGACGCGATGATGGAAACCGAAATACGCTGTCCAGTATTTTCGCTTCATCCGCTTCTACATCAGTGTGTGCGATGCCGGATACTACTGCCGAAGTGCGCTATGCGGCAGCGTCCATCAAGAAGTTCATCGCGGACAATCCAGAAATTTCATACGGTGATGTGCTGGTCACCTCACGAGACCTTGGTTCATATCAAGCCCAAATTGCATCGGAATTCACGTATCAGGGGATACCGATTAATATTGCCGCGTCCAGTACGATGCTTGACCATCCGTTCGCTGATGCGATTCTGGGACTGCTTGATTCCGCGACCTACGAACTTCAACCCCAGTCCATCCTGCGCATACTGCGTTCCGGTATCTTCAGCCGGTATCTGAACTTGACTCCAACGGCAATCGATGACATTGAAAATCAGCTGAACTCCAACAATCCGGCAACGGTATGGATCGATACAGACATACCGTTCGCTGCACATTTGCAGAAGATTCGTTCGCTGATTCAGCAAGCCGCTGATGTGTTTCGGCCGCGGCCTAGCGCAACCGTGCGGGAGGCTCTAGGCGGGATGGTTGGTTTTCTTACCGAATACGCCCAAACCATTGAAGGATCCGCGCCAGTTTGGACCGTCATCATGAATGCGTTTGACGACATGGTTCAACAGCTCGGTAACGATTATTTTGCTGAATATGTAGGAATCTTTGCTAGAAATCTAGCTTCGACGCTCGCCGCGCAGTCAATCGATTCGCGTCCGGTCTCCGCCAGCGCCGTGGACGTATTGCCGATGTCATCGCCTTTACATCCATACAGATATGTGATTGTTCTGGGTTGCAGTGAATCTCAATTGCCTGCGATTCCGCATGAGACCGGTCTGCTCGATGACGGCGAGCGGCTGGATTTGTCACAGTTCCTGACTTCCCAAGGCAAGACTTTGGAAGCGTGGAATGTACTTTCCGGTACGGTGGAACGTAGGTCCGGGCAAGAACCGCTATGGTTTAACGGTGTTGTTGCCAGCGCAACGCAGCAGTTGTCTATGACCTATCCAAAGAGTCTGCGTAACGCTGCACAAGCATGCTCGCCATATATCAGCCAATGGGAGACGGGTACATCGGATACGAGCGAAATCATCGGAGCGAGCAAACGCGCTGTGCCGACCGTTGAAACAGAGTATCGTCCCCTTGACCGCGAACTGGCATATCGGTTGTTCACTAGGCCGGATTATGTGCATCGCGTTTATCGCACTCATGGTGCAGATCCTTCGATCTCGACTCGTGTGTTCAATGCATCGGTTTCGGCAATAGAAACGTACTATCGCAATCCGTATGAGTATTTCCTGAAATACGGATTGAAAGTTAACGTGGCAAATGCGTTCGCTTTTGATGCCGCGCTTGAAGGCACGTTCTATCATGCAGTGCTGGAACATGCGGTCAATGCCTGGATCGAGCGACACAAGAACGAACGAGATTTGAACGGCTTACCACCTCAGCCCACTGCACCAGACATGCAAGAGCTTATCGCCGACTATTCCAGACTGGATCGAGGCTGCAATCAGTGGACGGTGCTGAACGAAGACCCGCGTATGGAGGTGCTGCGGTCCAGTAATCGTATGCGTATGATTCATCGTCAGCTGGTCGATACGCTGATGGATTTTGCCGTCGATGCTGCTGCGCAACGTGAGGCATTATCGTCCGCACAGACGATGCTTACGCCTACGTGTGTAGAGCAAGTATTTGGCAACGTTGGAGGAACGACCGGTGCATGGCAGTCGCCATATTCAGGGGAACAATTAATCGGTAGGGCGAGGGACAAGGAAATCCCGGTTGCATTGCGTATCAATGGCAAGGTCGACCGCATTGATACGGTAATTCGCGATACCAATATTTCGCGAGAGAGCGCCGGCATTGTTGTGCTGGACTATAAGTCTTCTGCCCGTACGTTGTTCGGCAAACCGTCTCGCAATGATGGCGGCCGCGCTTCAAATGTGTACTACGGCCATGAACTTCAGCTGTTTACGTATGCTTCTGCCGCCCAGCACAACTCCGGAATGCCAGTAGCAGGCATGTTCTTTCTCCCGATTAAACCCAGCGCAACCATTCGAGAACGCATCGCGCTGAATAACCAATACAACATGTTGCCGAGCGCAGACGATGGATCAACGAGTCTGTTCGATGAGCCAAGTGACGATTCAAGTGCTCAGAACATGCGCATCAGAAACGTATGGCGAGGCTTTGATATGCCGAACAGTGGCGTGCTTATAGGAGAATCCGACGAAACCGGCATCGGTATCGAACAACTGAGTGCGGAAGAATTTCGTGGCATAGCGGATTATGTGCACGGGAAAATAGTGGGTGCCTGCCAGAACATATTGGACGGCAAACTGCCGGTGCGCCCTTATCGTTCTTTGGTTGACGGCCGTGATGGTCTTGCCTACAGCGATGTGGCCGACATCATGGCGTGGGATGTGTTGAATAGCAACATATTCGAGGTGGAGACAGCAGTGACATTGCTGGAGCTCAAAGAAGCGGCTCTTCATATGAATAATACATCTGAAGGAGGCAAGGCATGGTAGAACATGTTGATGCATTACCTAGGTCGGAAGATGCGGATAATCTCTCGGACGATTTTCCGACAAACACCATGCCTTACGTCATCAGCGCATCCGCAGGCACCGGCAAAACCACTCAACTCTTGCAGGATATTCTGCTGGACTTGCTGAACCGTAATGCAGACGAAGCGCATTCATCCATCCGCGAATCGTTAATTATTACTTTCACCGTTGCCGCAGCCGCAGAAATTCGCCGGCGCTTGGAACAGAACCTGCAGTACGCCATTCTGTATGCGCGGCGCAATCATGGATGCCAGCCGGGTTCACTCGTGCTCTTGGATACGGACTATCAATTAGGTGGAGACGACAGCGAACTGGCGCGTACGATTCTGCACGATTGCCACCATGCGCAAACCGTATTCTCCGTTGCCTTGAACGATCTGCCAACCGTGCAAATCAGCACTATTGATGCGCTCTCCAAAAGAATCGTGGATCGCAATGCCGATACATTGCCGGTGGCTCCAGGATTCCAGATTCTTGCTGATGATGCCATGAAGAACCGGCTGAGAGGCCAAACACTCGACGCGTTATTCGAATCGTGGTATGACGAGCGCAACTCAATGCACGCGCGGTTCATGGATGTGTTGGACAACATGCAAGGGCCCCGGCATGATGGTGACTTGCGCGCCACCATGATGAGCCTGTATGACAAGGCACTCACCAAGCCCAACCGCATCGGTTGGCTTAGCCGGCTCGCCGAACCATACCGGTTCAACATTGCGTCGCTGAATCAGGTCGTTGGTGGTGAATACGGCAATGAATATTTGGACCGTTATTTTCGAGGCTGGATTGATATGGCAGAACATCCTCTTGCCGAATTGCGATCGTGTCTTGATGAGGCGCTCGCCAGCTGCCACGATGCGCACACCGCGCAGCAAGATACGGTAGTCAAATCATTGCGGATGATATGCGATTTGCCTCAGTACTTGCGTAGCGAATCATGGAATGCAGTTCGTGCTCGTGTTATCGATGCCAATCCATTGGACGTACTGCCCAAGCGCATTACTGTCGGCAAAACTGCCATTCTTAAGAGTACGGCAATCGCCGTACCCAAAGACAGTGAACTGGGCCGTCGATTGGCGGAAACGGTGCGGGGCATTAAAGGGATCGTTTCTGATTTGCAATCGAAACTGGCCTTTACCGCTGAACAAGTGGACTCGCTTGATGAGGTCGCTGCGCGAAGACTCGAAGGATTGATTGCGCTCATCACCACGTTCGACCAGCAGTATGCGCTTGTGAAACAGCAGGAGTCCGTAGCGGAGTTCAGTGATGTGGCTTTCTGGGCATTGGATGCCATGCAGCAGCCTGACGTGGCCAAGCGTATCGGTGCTCAGTGGCGATATATTTATGTGGATGAATGCCAGGATAATAACGCCCTGCAGAATCGATTCATTCGCGAAATCAGCCGAAATGCAGCCAAACTTACCATGGTCGGTGATGTGAAGCAAAGCATTTATGGGTTCCGTGATGCCTCGCCGGAGGAGTTCGGCGATATCTGCAATAGTGTTACGGATGCGAGCCATCGCCGGGAATTGTGGGTGAACTATCGATCGGTGCCGGAAATCATCACTTTTGTGAATACGGTATTTGCCCGACTGATGACGCCGAATATGGGTGCGACCGATTACCTGAAGGAACAGTTGCAAATCGGCTCGGCAAAGCAAGCTGGTAAACCATTCGATGCAGAAGCCATTGAATTGTTGGTGAGTAACGCGGCACCTGACTTGAGTGCTGATGTTGTGGCTGATGAAAACGGCACTGACACTGCACCGACAGTTCGCGCCGGCAAGGACGAATTACAGGTGGACATGATAGTGCGCCGTGTCCAGGAGCTCTGCGAGGGGCCTCGCGCGCAGTATTCATATGGGGATATCGCGGTGCTGGCTCGTGGCGCTACTCATTTTGCCGACCTGGCTGACCGACTATATCGTGTCGGCATTCCAGTCGAAGTACAGGGCGTTGGAGACCTGTATCGTCAGCCGGAGATACAGATCGCCTTGGATTGGTTGCGTATTATCGCCAATCGTCATCAGGATGTGCCGTTGGTTGCGGTGCTACGGACTATGGGGTTCACGGATGATGATTTGGCGCGGATTCGTCTGCATAACAGAGGCTGGCTATTTGACGTTATGCGGCGGATTGCTGAGAGTGGGGGAGAAGCTGATGAATCGGCTGTTCTTTCTTCTGATGTGTTGCTTGCAAAGATATCGGCATTCCTGCGAATCTATGATGCCGCATGCGATTATGCGCGAGTTCACTCTCTGTCTGATTCGTTGTGGCATCTCTATGCCGTTTCTGGCTTGTTCGATTTCGCAGGCAATATGCCTGAAGGTGAGCGACGGCAGGCGAACCTGCGCTTGCTTGTAGAAAAGGCTGATGCATTTGCTGTAGCTCAGGAGCGTGGATTGCAACCATTCCTTGATGCCGTAACAATGTGGTCCGCGAGTGGCTCCGGTGAAGAAGCTTCAACAGTGCCTACCAAAAACGCCGTGCATATCATGACGATTCATAAATCCAAGGGATTGCAATGGCCCGTCGTGATACTCATGGGTGCCAGCAATAATCTGCTGACCGGATCGAGAACCGCTGTCGTTCGCACGATTGCTCATCAGACAAGGAATGAGGATGGGGCTGTTGCCGAATATGGCGAAGGTGCCTTATCGTTGGTTGACCAACGTAACCATGTTCGAGTGGATACTTTCCAGCGCGCAGTGATTGATTCGCGGGCCAAGGAGTTGGAGGCGGCAGAGGAACTTCGTTTGCTCTATGTGGCGATGACTCGTGCCGAACGCAAGTTGATTATCGCGGGATCGTACCGTCCAGGAAAGAACGATGATGGCAATCTGAATTTGCGTACGATGGCTCAAGGCATCGCGCTAAGCGGCGATGGACGCACCATAGATCCACGAACGGTGGTCAAGAATAGTGGTAGCCCCAATTATCTCTATTGGATTCTAGGATCATTGCTGGCGTCTGGAGATGCGGATGATGATTCGTCTGCGATTCTTCGCCCTAATGAGGTCCGTGCGTGGAATCTTGCTGCGGGACTACAGGAAACAGCGCCGGCTATGGCGGCGACGGGCAGGGCCATTACGATTCGATTCTGCAGTGCTGCGCCTGAGCCGACGACCACTATGAATGAGCGAACGGACGGGTATGGCTATATCAATAAACGTATTGATGTGACTGGTTTGCGATTGCCTGATGAGCCTCCGCGCATGCCAGTGGTAGTGAGTTCCTCCAAGGCTCGCAGCTGGATGATTGATGATGCGGAATCTATATCTGATGACACTGATTCGCTGGCTGTATTGCCGTCTGATGACGCGGCTGCGCCAATTGCCATGCTGGAAGACAATCTAGATGATTGGAAGCAAAGGCGGGAAGCGCATAGTGGGTTCTTTATTCCTGACTTTATGAAGAAGGTATCCGACGTTGAGCCATCTGCTTCGGAGGTGGGTACTGCGGTCCACAATGTACTGGAACTCTTTGATTGGGGTACTGAGCCGTTCCGTGAGCAGTGCGAAGCCGAGCTGAGAAACATTGTTGACCGTCTGGAAGCGAATCATGTCATCACGCCGCAAGTGGCTCATATTGTGCTGACTCGCGAGCTGGAAGGCTTGCTCTGGTTTGTCACTGGAGAAAATTGCCCGCTATCGGCGCAAATACGAGCTCATCGGGATACTCTGTTCCGGGAAGAGCCATTCTCGATGTTGATTGAACGTAACCGGCTTAATGCCAAGGTGAACGGTAGCGGCATGGCTGGTGGCGTGCCCAACACGAAGAATGACAGCGGCAACGTTGCTGAGCAATGTGACGACACAATCGTGGTCCGAGGTATCATAGACGGCTATTTCCTTGATCCAACCGCCAAGACCATCACCCTCTTCGACTACAAAACCGACAAAATGCGCCCGGGTGAAACAGTCAAAGACTGGTCTCAGCGTCTCCGCACCGAATACGCTCAACAACAAGCTCTCTACGCCGAGGCCCTAGAACATCGCTATTCTGGATATGCTGTAGTACGGCGATGGCTTGTAGGGCTCATTGGACACAGGATTATTCACATTTCGTGATCAATGCCGGGGCCTCGGTAACTGACTCGTTTTCAGCTAAACGTTAGTAGCTTGTTCATCTTCAATATTCCGGTAGATATCTACTGTTGATTGCTTGTCGTGCATATTGTGAGGAGTATTGATAGCTCTCGATAAGGAGTCAAAATGGACAAGCAAGAGTTGCAGATGGCGAAAAAGTTAAACGCTGGTTTTCGGGTATTGGATGATATATCTGATATGAATTCTTCGTACATACATGTTGATTGGTCCGATATCAAAGCGGCGATGGGCGGCAACGATCTGGCTTGGTCCGGCGCTGGCCAAGCAGAAGGTACGGATGGAATAGTTGAGGCCGCGAAGCGCGCAATGGCATCATTCTCAAATGATTCGTTGAAGATGATGAACGCCGTCTGCATCTCTTTCGCTTGTTCGGCTCATGAAAAACTCCAGAAAGTAACGCGTGCTGTGGATGAGATACGTGCCTGCGTTCAACCTGATGCCATGATTGTTTGGGGCATGATGTTCGATGGCCAAATTGATTCGGGCGGAGAGGTCACAGTAATCGGATTCGGTCGATGCTCGGACAGTGTTTGATTCTGCAGCTGCTGATTGCCTAATGAAGGAGTTGATTAGCCGTGTCCGTGACCATGAACGTAATCCGGGATGAAGGTAAAAGAATTCCCATTGAGCTTGCGCGAACGCTTTATGGCGAAATCGGTGTTGCAATAGAGAAGTATTTTGAGCACCTGACATATATGGAGCATTTTGGTGTGGCCCTATGTCAGTTTAATCTTCGTCCTTCTGACAGCGCGAATGAATATGTTGCTGATTGCTGCGTGTTGCAGGCCGATGTGAACGGAAAGGCGACTGCTGATTTTCAATCTGCTTATGACCGTGCGGCCATCGCCATTTTGATGTCTTTGTGCTATGCGTTTCAAAGCTATCTAAATGAGAGTAATGGTCTTGATCTGCAGGATGAGAATGGGAGAGGGGTTGGCTGCTGTCCTCTTGAAGTTGGAGGTGACGTTGGTGCTAGGTCATTGCCTCCTGGCACTTTCGCTCGCTTTCAATCTTGGTCTGACCGCTTGTGTTATGTATTTCCTAAATATGGGATATCGACAATACAATTTAGTTGTGGAAGCACTCATTGCCGCATTGGATTAGATGAATTAAAGATGCTCGCTCAGTTGAGTAGTGCACGAAGAAATATAGATGATTGTATGCTTCGTTTCTCTGAGTATAAGATAACTGGCGCGCGTTGGGTGAATCATATATTCACGGAGAAGACGGATTGCGATATTCATATACGAGTGCTCAGTGATTTGACGAAGGATGTGTCTGAGTTCTGTATCAATGAGATTATTGACGGTCTAAACCTTTTGATGAAAGCCAATCGGAGCTGGCCCAAAGTGGATACCGAAAGACATGAGCTTCGGATTATACATTGTGAAGGTGGTGAAAGATCTGGGTTCGCTAGCGCGGCTCTGGAATGCGATAAAGGGTCCAAGAAACGCCTTTATGATATGTTGGAGCTAATCCGATGTATCCTGCATGATCCGCCATACGCATATGTTTGGCATATAGCGGATGCCTCCAAAGAAACGGGCATAAAGAAGGCGGAAATAGTCAGAGCTTCACAGTGCATACCTCTGTATTCGGATAAAAGATATATGACTGTGTGGAATATGGCGTCGCCGAGCAACCTGATAGAGATGCTTAGCCGGTGGGGCGGTTTGTTACAGAGATTGTTCGATCATTATGGTTTAGAACGAATTAACTTTGATTGTATGATACAGGATCGCAGAATTTGTAGTTTGTTGACCCTGGACAGAGAGGCCCTTACGATCCTGAGGTCTTTACAATTCCAGACTGTTTCTCCTATTAGCCGCGTTCAATGGCGCACGATGATCAGAAATAGCATCACCGCCGCATAATTTCCTCTCGCAAGATTGGATTTTCTCAGTAGTTAGTTGTACTTGATGGTTCATGATAGTTCAGAATGTTGCTGACATATAATGGACCGATACGTTGTTGGCGAGTGGCTGGCCCGGATTCAATTTGTAAGTGCAATGCTCGTCTTTGGGTGGCTTGTCCTCGACATTAGCTTGCCGAGCTCGCGGTACCAAGCCTCGTTGGGTGTTTCCCAGTCCGGGACCTTCATGGGGGGTGTCGTTGATCTCCTGGACGATGGCCTGCAGGTCGGCGTCCGTCAGGCCGTCGAGACTGGTCCTCTTGGGCAGGTAGCGGCGGATCCGTGTATGTGTTCAATAGGGAGTTGAGGTTTAGGTGTTGCGCTTCTATTTAGAACTCAGGAAAACAGCAGAAGCCTCAAAATCTTGTTTAGAGGGAGAAAACAGAATGGCGAAACCATCACGTTCTTCACCCCTCAGTCGAAGATGCATCCGCAAGGTTTTTATTGGGTTGATATTACAGAAGAACAAGCCCATGTTCTGAGCGAAACCGATAAAGCCCTTGTTGTGCTCCGCTTGAAGAGTAGGAACATCCTCATGGTAAAGTGGGAGGTTCTGAAATCATATCTAACTCAGGAATGTAAAAGATACAACGCCAATGAGTACAACCATTGGAAATTGAACATCTATACCGACCACATTAAGATCAGCGGCAACAACAGAGAAATACCCGCCAAGGTTTGGCATTTCAACGCTGAAGTGTAAAGAAAAGCCATAGCTGTCACTCTCTCGCCTGGAGTTGTCGCTATGGCTTCTTTGCTTACTCAATGTTGCAAGCTTTTTTCAAATGGCCAAGCATTTCTTCTTCATGCGCCTTGTACGCCCTTTCCTTCCAGTAAAGGCTGGCTGGTTTGTCGCCGTTTTTTTCTGTCAGTTCACTCATAATGCGAAGTTTAATACTCCCCTTGACTATCATATCCTTAAATGTACTTTTCTTTGCTTCCGGAGACATATTAGAAAATTTGGAGTTCACATTTCTCTGAATGATACAGAGATTTCCAAACTGGTCAACACCATCCTTCCATTGCTCGAATGTTCCCTCAGATGGATTCTGCGGATACCAATGCTCTACGGAATTTCTAAATTCAAAAACAAAGTCGCTGTATTTCTTCTTCTTTCCGTTCCGGTCGTCATTCCACAGCAAGTAATCCAGGTAGTTAAAGACAATATGCGGAGTATTGACACCCATCGCATACACGCCGTTCGAACAAACCTGAAAGAAGTTTTCCCTTACTGCATCAATAGCGATGTTTTCGGCAACTTTATCAAACTTTGTAATGGCATCATTTTTGATATTCTTGCAATCAGCTTCCGAAAGCCATATCAAGAGTTTGGTAATCCAGTGCATTACCTTTGGGGAAGTGTAGGAAACACGCAAGGCGGACTGCATCATAATATTGGTCTTGGTTCGCCAATCATTTGTCCATTCGCCGGAACGGGTGAACTCGGAGTTCCCGTAATATGCTTTCTTCTTCGATTGCTGTCCGGAAACATACAGGCTCTTCAAGCTCCATTCGCCATCAGCGCTGTCATTTGCGTACTCTCTCTTTATGATGTACTTATCGAACAGGTATCTGGTTCTGAGCAGGCAAATAATAAACCCTCTGGCAAAATCTTCTTTGCTGTCTGCGATCCTGCCGGTATCCGTTATGCCGCAGGATACAACTCTGTTGAACGCATCAAGGAGCTTCTTATCATCCAAGAGTTCATCCACGATTTTTGAAGTTGCTATTTCATGGGTGACACCGTAAAGACTCACATAGACCTTCAGCGTATGCAGCAGGAAGTATGGAAACTCAATAACACTTTCAAAGCGAACACGCACATCACCATCCACATAGCCTTCATCATCTTCAACCTTGAAGTTCTTTTCGATCAGGTCACAGATTTTATGTCCGGTGGTTTCCTGTGTCGTTCCACTTATAGCCTTTTTGTATTTCTGCCAGCTGTTAGGCGGCATACTGTTCCATTCGGAGCCGAAAATAGCCTCTCTTACCGCATTGTTCTTGCTGATGAAGTGCATCTGCACATAGCCGGTCATATCGCTACAAGCATCCCATATCTTTGCAAACAAGCCCTTCTCAGAATCATCACTCAAATAGCTCATAAGCGTGGCCTTTAGAATGTCGTGTTGCTCTAATTGCTCACCTCTGGTGTTCATTATCTCATAATAGCGGTTCAGATCGGTATTCTCCGGAACCTCAATCCGATAGACGATAATTTTAGCCAGCTTTTCCATAAAGCTTTCCCTGTCGAAATGATCCTTTGTCAATTCGTGAGATAGTATCCTGATGCCCCTTTGGATTCCCGGTTCAATCCGATCCATATCGATCTTGCTGCGGTTTTCGAGCAGTAGTTCTTCAATGTTTCTTAGGGTATAGTTCGATTTTTCTCTACACGCAAATGTGAGTGTGGGCTTTGTTTTGATTCCAAGGCAGTTCAGCAGCAAATACAGCGAGGTAAGCCGCTGCTGGCCATCCACTACTTCATATCGTCCGAACTGCTTGGAAACGATCAAGGAGCCAATGTAGTAATTGGAGTCCTCCGCAACATCGTTAATATCCTCAATCAGCTGGGTGAGTTGCTTGTCCTCCCACGCATAGGCTCTCTGGTATAGAGGGATTATGTACTCCATATCTGTGTCGAACATATTGCCGTTTTCACCAATAATATGAAGTTCAGTTACTAATTTGCTCATTCCGCACCTCCATATCCATTGATTTCTTTGATCGTGTCATACAACAAGTCTATCCTATTGGATGGGCTGTCCGGTCCTCTCCGTACCTTTATCTGCAATCCGGATATTTCGTGGTGCATCCGGGCAAAGCTGATCTTGGAGAAAATACCGATTGTGTTTGTATATCTGGAATTTTCGTCACCGATAGCGTACTTGTTTACGCTGTCAAACCCCAGGGTCTTCATATCTACACGGAGCATAAACGCCCAGGAAAATAGCTTCTTGACTGCCATTTCATCGAAGTTATGGAACTTGTCGTAATAGCAAAGCAGCGCACAATAAAACAGATTCTTCGTGTATCCGAAACCGGCAGAGCCGAACTTTACTTTGTCCATTTCTTCCGGTGTTTCTACATCCTTGCCGCCGCAGATAACCAGCTTAATCTCCTTGAAACGGGGATTGTTGCAGATCTCCGACTTAATATCCTGGAGCAGATACATATAATGCTCGACCATTTCAAAGAAGTCGTTGCCGGAAATAAATGGCTCGGTAATCTGGAAATACGGCATAGCTCGGCTTGCCCGTCGTGCGTAAGAATAGGTTGAGCTTTCTGCGATACCTTTATAGGTGTCGATTTCCTTGGCTATGAACGGTTTGCTTTTAATGCCTCGGCTCCAATTCAAGATTGGAAACAAATATAGATCAAACAGCTCTTTGATCTTCTCAGTATCCTTTGCTTCCCATTTTGTAACAGCGTGTTCCATTTCATAGGGATACTTTTTCATTTCACGGAGGTGGTACGCTTTCAGAAGGTCATGCGGGTCTAATGCCTTACCTCTTGTATTTTGTGAATCGAAAAGCTGGAACGCTTCGGTTACTTTGTCTACGCAAACAACGACGACCTCTAAAATATGCTCAAAGGCATGGATAAAGTCCCGTTTTACATCTTCGCTCTTTAGGGAGAACCACTCTCTGATAAACGCATAGTTCCTGTGAATGTTGAACTGGCTCACCTTGTTGGTGAAATCTATCTGGAGAATCGAACACTCAAATCCCGGTTCAAGGCATTGCTTTAGAAGCACCAGAGAAATGATTCTCTGCTGCCCATCCACCACATCGTAGGTGTCATTCTTTGTTCTGTGCAGGATGATCGTTCCGATACGGTATTTGAACTCAGTTCTGTATCTGTCCGCATCACTAATTGCATTGGTGATGTCTAGGAATAAATCGTCGATGTTTTGAATATCCCACTTGTACGGCCTTTGATAGTCCGGAATATTCAGATTCATGCTCAACAGTTCATTTACGCTCTTAATTTCAGCCATGCCTTTATCTCACCTCGGTTCCGCTGCCATTATCAAGTTCTTTCAGTCGCTCCAGCCATTTCCGGATACTGCCATCTTTGAAAAATCCAAGCAAAGCACCATCACAGAATCGTTCTGCCCGGACAGCTCCGGTGATCAATGCCATGATGCACTGTGCATCCAGATTCGATACATCTGCGGTGCTCATAGACTTGCTTCCCCATTTAAGGCCATTCTGATTCAGAATGTCACCGTAACGGTTCAGCTCCATGTCCTTGTTATGGTCGATAAAATCATATATATCATCGATAAAATGATGCACCATATCAGAGTAGCTTACATATGGCATCTGAATTGGATGTTCGAGCGTTCCATCGTTTTCACGGTCAATAACCCAAGAGCCAAAACTATCTCCGTCAAGGATACATATATACTTGACCAGACTATCATATTTACTCATTACTTTTGAGGCTTCTGCTGTTTTCGTGGGTTAGATTGCGGGTTGTGGGAGTCGGACGTCGAGTCCGCCGCAACGGAGCATGACGAGTGCTATGAGGTTGGTGACGTGGTGGAAGCCGTAGGCCATGCGGATGGTGACCTTGATGCGGTTGTCGGACGCCTCGAGCCTGGCGTTGGAGTAGCCGAGTTGGATGGTCCTGAGGATGTCCGGGCGCCGTCTCCTGATCCTCCTCGCGAGTTCGACTATCTCGGGGATACGGTTGTGGGACGCCCAGAACACCCAATGGTTCAATTCCGTCTTGGCTTGGTCGCTCATCAGCCACGCGCACTCGGACTCGAAGTCGCGCGTGAACCGGCTGCCCGGTTCCGCCCACGGCACGGACGCGACCACGACCCCGCACCCGGGACAGTCCACGCGCGGCATCATGGCGACCAGTTCGACCCGCCAGCAGCCGAAATCCCGATGACGCCAACGACGCACGCCGCCACCTTGGTCGTAACCATGACGACGTCTGCCACAGCGGTGAGCATCGGAGCATGCCCCTGCGCGGGCGCACACGAACCTCGAGCACGGGCTCGGGGCGCAGGGGCGAATCGACGATCCGCACGGTCTCGACCACCACGCCTTTGACGTTGAGGAGCTGGTTGAATATGCTGTTCATCAGGCGCTTTGCGGTTGTTTGTTTATCTTGGTCGAAAACATCCTACCCGGAAAGCGCTCTTCACTTACTCCCTCAACGGCTCAACGACGAACCACCACCCACAAAAACAGCAATAGCGCCTTATAGTACGTATCGATAAATATTTCCCGCCCAGACCACACGGTATGGTGGAGCGCATGGCTGATTACGGGAACAACTTTGTGCAACTGCATAACCACACGCACTATTCGCTGCTCGATGGTGCGTCGAAGATCCCTGATTTGGCCAAGCGTGCGGCCGAACTTGGCATGCCTGCGGTCGGCATCACCGACCATGGCAACATGCATGGCGCCTACGAGATGTACACCAACTGCGTGGCCAATGGCGTCAAGCCCATCATCGGCATCGAAGCTTATGTGACCCCGGAAACCGCACGTCAAGACAAATCCCGCGTGCATTGGGGCACTGAAGCCCAGCGCCGTGACGACGTCTCCGGTGGTGGTCTTATCACCCACTTGACCATGTGGGCTGAAAACGACGAAGGCCTGGTCAACCTCATCAAAGCTTCGTCCGTGGCCAACCTCGAAGGTCGCGTCATGCGTTATCCGCGTATGGATAAGGAGGTGCTCGCCACCTATTCCAAAGGCGTGATCGCATCCTCCGGCTGCCCCTCGGGCATCATCCAGACCCGTCTGCGTCTCGGTCAGTTCGATGAGGCCCTGCGCGCCGCTGGCGAATTCCAGGACATCTTCGGCAAAGACAACTTCTTCATCGAACTCATGGATCACGGTCTGCCCATCGAAACTCAGGTGACCGGTGACCTGCTGACCATAGCCAAGAAACTCAACGCACCACTGCTGGCCACTAACGATTCCCACTACGTACACGCCGAAGATGCCCAGGCACAGGACGCCATGCTCTGCATCAACTCCGGTTCCCGTCTTGACGATCCGGACCGATTCAAATTCGACGGCACCGGCTACTACATCAAAACCGCCGAAGAGATGCGCGAACTGTTCAAGGACCATCCGGACGCCTGCGACAACACCCTCGTCATCGCCGAACGCTGCAACGTGATGTTCGACGACCACGAAGACGGCGCGTTCATGCCGAAATTCCCCTGCCCCGAAGGCTGGGATGAGACCTCCCTGTTCCTTAAAAAAGTCGAGGAAGGTCTGGAGAAGCGTTACGACGGCAACCCGCCGCTCGACGTATTGAAGCAGGCCGACTACGAATGTGGTGTGATCTGCCAGATGCAGTTCTGCGGATACTTCCTCGTGGTCGCCGACTACATTCAGTGGGCCAAGGACCACGGCATTATGGTGGGTCCGGGCCGTGGCTCGGCCGCAGGCGCCATGGTCGCCTATTCCATGGGCATTACCGAGCTCGATCCGCTCAAGCATGGCCTGATTTTCGAGAGGTTCCTGAACCCTGAGCGAGTGAGCCTTCCTGATATCGATGTCGACTTCGACCCTGAAGGTCGTGCGCGAGTCATCGAATACTGCGGCGAAAAATACGGCACCGATAAGGTCGCCCAGTGCGTGATCTATGGCACCATCAAAACCAAGCAGGCCTTGAAGGACTCCGCCCGCATCATGGGCTACGAGTTCTCGGTCGGTGAAAAAGTCACCAAGGCGCTGCCTCCCGCGGCCACCGGCGGCAAGGATATCAGCCTGCATGACATCTTCGACCCGACAGCCAAACGCTACGCCGAGGCCAGGGAATTCCGAGAACTCTACGATTCCGACCCGGACGCCAAGCGCATCACCGAAGAAGCCAAGGGTATCGAAGGCCTGATCCGACAGACCGGTGTACATGCCTGCGCCACCATCATGGGTAGCGCGCCCATCACCGACACCTCGCCGTTGCTGGAACGCACCGATGGCACCATCACCACCACCTTCGAATACCACACGTGCGAAACGTTGGGGCTGGTCAAGATGGACTTCCTTGGCCTGTCCAATCTGACGATCATCCACGACACCCTGAAGAACATCGTGGCCAACGGCAAACCCGCCATCGACTACACCAAGATTCCGCTCGATGACGCCGAAACCTACAAACTCATGTCCCGAGGAGACACGCTCGGCGTGTTCCAGCTCGATTCCGACGGCATGCGTTCACTGCTGAAAACCCTGAAGCCCGATAACTTCAACGATATTTCCGCACTTATCGCCCTGTACCGACCGGGCCCGATGAGTATGGATTCGCACACCAACTATGCCAAGCGCAAAAACGGCCTGCAGAAGATCACGCCAATCCACCCTGAGCTTGAGGAGCCTCTGAAGCAGGTGCTTGACGAGACCTATGGCCTGATCATCTACCAGGAGCAGGTGCAATCCGCCGCCCGAATCCTCGCCGGGTATTCGCTGGGCAAGGCAGACGTGCTGCGTCGAGCCATGGGTAAGAAGAAGCCCGAAGTGCTGGCCAAGGAGAAGGTGCCGTTCTTCGCCGGTATGAAGGAGCACGGATATTCCGAAGAGGCATCCCAGGCCGTGTGGGATATTCTGGTGCCGTTCTCCGGCTACGCTTTCAACAAGGCGCACTCCGCCGCATACGGTCTGATCTCCTACTGGACCGCATATCTGAAGACGCACTACCCGGTCGAGTTCATGGCCGCCTTGTTGCAAGGTGCCGCCACCAACAAAGACAAGACCGCATTGTACTTGGGCGAGGCCCGCCGCATGGGCATCCAGGTGCTCTCGCCGGACGTCAACGAATCGGTGTACGAGTACTCGGCAGTCGGCGACGTCGTCCGATTCGGTCTTGGTGCCATCCGTAACGTGGGTGACAAGGCCGTGGCCGATATCATCGCCGAACGCGAAGGCCCGCGCGGCAAGTTCGTGAACTTCATGGACTTCATCCGCCGTGTGCCCTTGACCGCGCTGAACCGGCGATTGGTCGAATCGTTGATCAAGGCCGGTGCCTTCGACTCGATTGACCCGAACCGTCGCGCGCTGTTCACCGTGCACGAGGCCGCCATCGACTCGGTGGTGAGTCTGAAGCGCAAACAGGCGGAGGGCCAGTTCGATTTGTTCTCCGATGCCGAGGATGGGGGAGCGGAGGCCATGGGCGACGCTTCCGTGACCGTACCCGATCTTGAGGAATGGGACAAGAAGACCAAGCTTAACTTCGAACGCGAAATGTTGGGCCTGTATGTGTCTGATCATCCGCTCTCCGGTATGCAGTCGATTCTCGCGTCCTTGCGTGAAATGTCCATCGCGCACTTGGTCGATCGCGCCAGGACGATGGGTGAAGGACAGCAGGTCACGTTGGCCGGTCTGGTCACCAATGTGGACCGGCGCGTATCCAAGAAGGGCAACCCCTGGGCCATCGTGACCATCGAAGACATGGAAAGCTCCGTCCAATGCATGTTCTTCGGCAAGGTCTATGAAGCGGCCGCCGCCGAACTTGCCGTGGACGCCATCGTACAGATTCGTGGTCAAGTGGAGTTGCGCGACGAAACCGTTTCTCTGAGAGCCACGGAAATGCAGATTCCGACCTTGGAGGCCGAGGATGAACGTCCGTTGGTCATCACGCTGCCGCCGGTGGCGTTGGAGCGCCAACGCATGATGCAACTCGGTCAGGTGCTCGCTAATCATCCTGGTTACTGCGAAGTACATCTTGCGGTGCTGGATGAGAAGGGTAACGCTCAGGTGCTCACGTTTGGCGATCGTTTCCGCGTCAAGCGGGATACTTCGTTGTTTGCTGAGATCAAGATTCTGTTTGGCCCCAGCTGCTTGCCTGCCGCCTGATTGGCGGGTTTCGCCCCTGGCCTCTCCCTCACCTGGCTTTGCTGGGGGAGGGCTCCTTCATCAGAGGGGGCTAAGGCATGTGCCACCATACGATGTGCGCGACTATTGTGGAACGTATGGGCATGGAGATGGCGGATACTGGTAACAACGATGACGAGCAACAATGGATTGCCGCGATGCTGGAACGGCTGTCTCATTCGCAGTTCCGCGCCAAATTCGATTTGACCGACAAAGACCGAGCCTATGCCCGCACCAAAGGCAAGGCGACCATCGATCGTCATGCGCGAGAAATGTTGCGAGACCGCATTGGCGCAGCCGAACCGAAGAACGACGGCAGGCAGACGCCATGGCGCGGCCATCCGGTATTCACCGCTCAGCATGCTACCGCCACATGCTGCCGCGGATGCATCGAAAAATGGCATCATCTGCCCAAAGGCCGTGAACTCACCGAAGCGGAGGTAAACCGACTTGCCGATTTGGTCATGGCATGGATTGAGCGGGACCTTATCAATCATCCGGTTCGGTGAAGCACCCCGCATCCTCAGTATGCCTGTATACCTTCAATAGTTATGAGCCAACAGCCAACACAGGCCTCGAAAACCGTAGACGCAAGGTATTGGCGAATACGGCAGAACGCCGAACGTTGCCTATGGCGCGTTCGGCAATAATGCGACATAATGTCTATTCAAGAAGAGCTGACGAAGTGTCAACTCTACCCCAAGGAGGCGGAATATGTACTACAGCAGCGGCAATTATGAGGCTTTCGCACGCCCGAAGAAGCCGTCCGACGTGGACAACAAGCATGCATACATCATCGGTACCGGACTGGCGGCATTGTCTGCAGCCTGTTATCTGGTGCGTGATGGTCAGATGCCTGGCGAGAACATCCACATCCTTGAGAAGGACCCGGTACCCGGCGGCGCCTGTGACGGTCTTGATATTCCCGGCCTCGGCTATGTGATGCGTGGCGGCCGCGAAATGGACAATCATTTCGAGGTCATGTGGGATCTGTTCCGCTCGATTCCCTCCATCGAAACCGAGGGCGTCAGCGTACTCGACGAATACTACTGGCTCAACAAGGAGGACCCGAACTACTCGCTGTGCCGCGCCACCAAGAATCTCGGCAAGGACGCGGGGCTCAAGGGCAAGTTCGGCCTGTCCGACAAGGCTTCGATGGAAATCATGAAGCTGTTCTTCACCCCGGACGAAGACCTGTATGACAAGCCGATCACCGATTTCTTCGACGATGAGGTGCTGAACTCCAACTTCTGGCTGTACTGGCGCACCATGTTCGCCTTCGAGAACTGGCACTCCGCGCTGGAAATGAAGCTGTACATCAAGCGCTACATTCATCACATCGGAGGCCTGCCGGACTTTTCCGCGCTGCGTTTCACCCGCTACAACCAGTACGAGTCGATGATTCTGCCGATGGTCAAGTATCTGGAATCGCACGGCGTCGAATTCCGCTACAACACCAAGGTCGAGAACGTGGAATTCGCGATTGGCGGGGGAGCCGGTCCCAAGCGTGAGTACACCGGCGTAGGCCAGGACACCATCCAGAAGATTCAGGCCACCTCCGGTTTCTTCAAGCGCAACCCTGCCAGCACGCCCACCAAGAAGCTTGCCGTGCGCATCGACGTGGATCACGAGGGTGATAAATCCTCCATCGACCTGACCGAGAACGATCTGGTGTTCATCACCAACGGCGGTTGCGTGGAGAACTCCACCATGGGTTCCCAGAACTCGCCCGCCGCATGGAACCCAGACCTGAAGCCCGGTGGCGGCTGGGATATGTGGAAGCGTATCGCCGACCAGGACCCGAGCTTTGGCCATCCGGAGAAGTTCTGCTCCGATCCGAATGCCACCAAGTGGATGAGCGCCACCGTCACCACCCTGGACGACGAGATTCCGCCGTACATCCAGAAGATCTGCAAGCGCGACCCGTTCTCCGGCAAGGTCGTCACCGGCGGCATCGTCACTGTGCAGGACTCCAACTGGCTCATGAGTTGGACCCTGAACCGCCAGCAGCAGTTCCGCGACCAGCCCAAGGACCAGTTGTGCGTATGGGTCTACGGCCTGTTCCCGGACAAGCCCGGCAACTATGTGAAGAAGCCGATGACCGAATGCACCGGTGAAGAGATCTGCGAGGAGTGGCTTTACCACATGGGCGTGCCGACCGACAAGATCGAGGCGCTCGCAAAGCACCACGCCAACACCGTGCCGGTCATGATGCCGTACATCACCGCGTTCTTCATGCCGCGCGCGGCCGGCGACCGCCCGGACGTGGTGCCCGATGGTGCTGTGAACTTCGCATTCCTTGGCCAGTTCGCCGAGACCCCGCGCGACACGATCTTCACCACCGAATACTCGATGCGCACCGGTATGGAAGCTGTCTACACGTTGCTCGGCGTGGACCGCGGCGTGCCTGAAGTGTGGGGCAGCGTCTATGACGTGCGCAACCTGCTCAACGCCACCGTCAAATTGCGTGACGGTGCACCGGTCACCGATATGAAGCTCAACTTCATTGAAAAGGCCGTGGTCAAGAAGGTGCTCAAGAAACTCGACGGCACCGATATTGCCACCCTGCTACGCGAATACCACGTAATCTGACATCTATCTGGCTCCCCTCAAGGTGAGGGGAGCTGGCACGCGAAGCGTGACTGAGGGGAGTTGAACGTGGAATGAATTGTCGCGACACGCCAGTGAACATCTGATTTCGTTACGTGAGCCTATAAAAAGCCGGCGTATCCTGATGGTAACGGCGTGATTCAAGTTGATTTCGACACGCCGATAGAACGCCGTCGTTGCAACGATTCTGGCGTGCCTTTTCATGCCCGATTTGCGTGTGTTCGTGTGTTCGTGTAAGTTATTCACCTGTTGCCGCTCAGCGCGGCGGGTTCCTTCCTCTGGTTGGTTTTCCGTCTTGCTGGTGTGGTGGTGGTTTGAGAACTCAAGAGCGTGTTTGTACTACTTCTTTATAGTCAAT